>ENA-OFDP01000051-OFDP01000051.1-metagenomes-genome-assembly--contig:-NODE-51-length-56487-cov-6.784732_pt1 | contig 56487 bp, 55 predicted proteins | sample MGYA00153389_OFDP01 | MGnify analysis MGYA00153389
GTTTCACCCCGAAAAATCTTCGACAGGCGGACTCAAGATTCTCTCTAACTTCGTTCAATTAGTCCTCGATCGTCAGCAATTAGCCGTGAAGTAGTCTCGACGAAATCATGAGTTTGCGAATCTACGGCAATCGCTTAATCAAAACGCTTCCCGGACAGGAGACACGCCCAACTGCTGCGCGAGTGCGGCAAGCCATGTTTAACATTTGGCAAGGCACGATCGTCGATTGTCGCTGGCTCGATCTGTGTGCCGGTCCCGGTGGCAAGGCGGCGCTGCTCGGCGCAGTCGCCCATGAGCGCGGCGCGCGGCTGGTCGTCGCGCCCGCGGCGCCCCCGGCCGCGCTGCGCCTGCGCGCCGCGGGGACCTTCCAGCGCACGAACTTCGCGCTGGCCTGCGCCGCGGCCGAGGCGTTCCTCGAACACCCGCTCGACGCTGCCGCGGTCGCGGCGGCCGCCTCCTCGACGCTCGTGCCCGGCCGCTTCGAGACCGTGGGGGAGCGCCCGCTGACGATCCTGGACGGCGCCCACAACCCGGCGGGCTTCGTCGCGTTGGTGGCCTCGCTGCGCGAGGTGCTCGCGGGCCGCCGCCTGGTGGCGGTGCTCTCGATCCTGGACGACAAGGATGCTGCCGCGATGCTGTCCGAGCTGCTGCCGCTGTGCGCGGAGGGGATCGCGACAACGAACGCGAACCCGCGCACGCTGCCGCCGGCGGCAGCGATCACCTTCTTCGCCATCGCGCGCTTGCGGCTGTCGTTGACCGCGACCGTTGCCTCGACGATCCGCTGCGGCACCCCTTCGTCGTCGGCGGTCTTGAGCAGCGCCAGCGTATCCTTGGGAAAGCACGACCCGCCATAGCCCGGCCCGGCATGAAGGAACTTCGATCCGATGCGGTTGTCGAGTCCCATCCCGCGCGAAACGTCCTTCACATCGGCGCCAACGGCTTCGCACAAATCGGCGATCTCGTTGATGAACGTGATCTTGGTCGCAAGAAACGCGTTGGCCGCATATTTGATTAGCTCTGCCGTGCGTCGTCCTGTGAACATCAGCGGCGCCTGCCCCAGCGACAACGGACGGTAGATATCACGCATGACCTGTTCGGCACGCGCATCCTCACAACCGATCACGATCCGGTCGGGCCGCTTGAAGTCGCTGATCGCGGCCCCTTCGCGCAGGAATTCGGGGTTGGAGGCGACGCTCGTTCCCGCCGGCGCATTTTCCTCGGCCAGGATTGCCGCAATCTTGTCGCCCGTCCCCACTGGCACAGTCGATTTGGTGACCACCACCACCGGCCCGGTCAGCGCCCGCGCCAGCTCGCGCACCGCGTCGAACACGAAGGTCAGATCGGCATGCCCGTCGCCGCGCCGCGACGGCGTGCCGACCGCGATGAACACCGCTTCGGCCCCCTCGATCCCCTCGGCCAGGTCGGTTGTGAACTTCAGCCGCCCATGGTCGGCATTGGCCTTGACCAATGCGTCGAGCCCCGGCTCCCAGATCGGCATCTTGCCGCCATGGATCATCGCGATCTTCGCGGGATCCTTGTCGATGCACGTCACATGGTGCCCGAAGTCGGCAAAGCACGCGCCCGAGACGAGCCCGACATAGCCAGTGCCGATCATTGCAATACGCATCGATGTTGCTCTCTAAGTCGATGGTGGAACGCCGCCTTTAGCTACCCGCGACAGCAACAACCAGCCCTGTCCTGAGCGAAGACGAAGCCGCCTCGCTTTTTGCGCCGACATTCGCTAAGGGGCCGCCTTCCCATGGCTACTATCCTCCCCACCCCGCCGCGTGTCGGCATGGTTTCGCTCGGCTGTCCCAAGGCATTGGTCGACAGCGAGCGGATCCTGACACGCCTGCGCGCCGACGGTTACCAGATGTCGCCCGATTATGCCGGCGCCGACGTGGTGCTGGTCAACACCTGCGGCTTCCTCGATTCGGCCAAGGAGGAAAGCCTCGAGGCGATTGGCGAGGCGATTTCCGAAAATGGCCGGGTCGTCGTCACCGGCTGCATGGGGCGCGAGGCCGACGTCATCCGCGCCCGCTTCCCCAACGTGCTGGCGATTACCGGGCCGCAGCAATATGAGGAAGTCGTCGCCGCGGTGCATCGGGCCGCGCCGCCAATCCCCAACGCCTATCTCGATTTGGTCCCGCAGGCCGACATCGGCGCCGACCTCAAGCTGACCCCGCGCCACTACAGCTATGTCAAAATTTCCGAGGGCTGCAATCACCGCTGCGCCTTTTGCATCATCCCCTCGATCCGCGGCGATCTCGTCAGCCGTCGACCCGACGCGATCCTCCGCGAAGCCGAGAAACTGGTCGCCGCGGGGACCAAGGAACTGCTGGTCATCAGCCAGGACACCAGCGCCTACGGCCTCGATCTCAAGCATGCCGAATGGCCGTGGAAGGGCACACCAGTCCGCGCCCACATGACCGACCTCGCCCGCGAGATGGGCAAATTAGGCGCCTGGGTCCGCCTCCATTACGTCTACCCCTACCCCCACGTCGATCGCGTCATCCCGCTGATGGCCGAGGGGCTCGTCCTCCCCTATCTCGACATCCCGTTCCAGCACGCCAGCCCGAAGATCCTCCGCTCGATGAAGCGCCCGGCCAATGAGGCCCGTGTGCTCGAGCGGCTCAAGGGCTGGCGCGAGATCTGCCCCGATATCGCCATCCGCTCGACCTTCGTCGTCGGCTTCCCCGGTGAGACCGAGGAGGATTTTGCCTACCTCATGCACTGGCTCGAGGAAGCCCAGCTCGACCGCGTCGGCGCATTCCGCTTCGAGCCGGTCGAAGGCGCCGCCGCCAACGCGCTGCCCGACCAGGTACCCGAGGGGGTCAAGGAAGAACGCTACGCCCGCCTGATGGATCTCACCGCGCGAATCTCCGCCGACAAGCTCGCCGCCAAGGTCGGCCGTACGCTCGACGTGATCATCGACGAAGTCGGTGATGAAGGCGGCGCATCAGGCCGCAGCAAGGCCGACGCGCCCGAGATCGACGGCCAGGTCCACCTCCGCGACGCCGGCCACCTCTTCCCCGGCGACATCGTCTCGGTCACCATCGAAGACAGCGACGAGCACGACTTGTTCGGAGTGCCGGTCGCGCGCTAGTCCCAATCGCGCTTGACGACATAATATGCTATCGCCATCCTTCGATATCGAAGGAGTGATGCCATGTCCTTATTGCTAGCCATGATTGCTAACGCCGCCATTGCCAACATTCCGACCGAAGCGACATCGCGCGTCGGCAAGCCCACCTTATACTGTCGCAACATGGTCATCGGCGCATCGCGGTCGGGCGATGTCGCCGTCTGCCGGACCAAGGCCGCCTGGGCCGCCTTCGACTCCTGCCAGGGCATCACCCGTTATTGCTCGCCCGAGCAGAAGGCAGCGATCCGGGCCAAATACACCGCGTTCGCATTGAACGAGGATAGCCGCGTGGTCTGCCGGATCATGCGCCCCACCGGCTCGCGCCTCAGTGCGGCCAAGGTCTGCATGTCCGAGCGCGAATGGCAACGCATGTGGGACAACAGCCGCGAAACCGCGCGCGACCTGCAAGACACTTTCTCGAAGAAGCCCCTCGGCAGCCAGTAGCGGAAGTGGCCCGGGTCACTTCGCTCCGCTAACTGAAGCTGACAGATTCCCCAGTGTTGGCTGAGGCCGGGTGATGATGGCCATCCCCCCGCTTGTCGGGGACGTGGCGCGAATCGCTAGCGGGAACACGTCGTCCATTGTCACGAAACCGCCGCAACCGGAACCTCCTGCAACCCCCGCCCGTTCGACGCGAGGGGGGGATAAATCAGGAGAGATTCCATGACCAGCAAACTTTTCGCAGCAATCACCGTGACGACCGCGTTGATCGCGACCTCGGCAATTGCCCAAACCGGCGGCCGCAAGCTGCAGACGGCGATGACCGGCGCCGCCGAAGTCCCGGGACCGGGCGACACTGACGGCACCGGCAGTGCGCAGATCACCGTCAATTCGGGCCAGAACAAGGTCTGCTACAAACTGCGCGTCGCCAACATCGCGGCCGGTACGATGGCCCATATCCATGAAGGCGCGCCAACCGTCGCCGGACCGGTCAAGGTCACGCTTGGTAAGCCTGGCGCCAACGGCATGAGCTCGGGCTGCGTGACCGTCCCGCGTGCGCTGGCGATGGATATCGCCAAGCGTCCGGCCGATTATTACGTCAACATCCACAATGCCGAATTCCCCAACGGCGCGGTGCGCGGCCAGTTGGCCAAATAATTCGACGTTTGTCGCCCGCCCGCGGCTCAGGTTGCAGGCGGGCGATGGCCCGTGCAGTGATCGAGCTGCAAGCCCGCCTGTGACCTACGCTAGCCAGCGCCCAAGCGGACTTCTAAAGGCAGTGCCATGACCGACTTCACTGCCCTGCTACAGCCCGACCGCGGCGAGCCCGCGCGTCTGATCCATGTCGTCGACAAGGATAATTTCTCGATCTGGGCGAAGAAGCAATCGCCTGCGCGCCAGACGATGCTCGACGCGATCAAGTTCGACGCCAAGAGCGCGTTCCAATTCGCTATCCTGCAGGGCAAGAAAGACGGCGAGTTCGATGTCGTCACCTGCGTCGACCAGGCCAATACTCTCGCCCCATGGTGCCTGGCGCGTCTCGGCCAGTCGCTCCCGGCGGGCAAATATCGCATCGACGCCGGCGAACCGGGATTGGCCGCGCTCGGCTGGTTGCTGTCGCAGCACCGCTTCGACCGCTATAAATCCTCCCCGCCCGAGCCGACCGGCCCGCGCATCTTGCTGACCGGCGACGTTGCGGCCATTGATCCGATGGTGCGCATGGCGGAGGCCACCGCCTTGGTCCGCGACATGGTCGACACCCCCGCCTCCGACATGGGGCCGGCCGATCTCGAGGTTGCGGTGCGTGATCTCGCCAAGACCAGCGGCGCCAAGCTCGAAATCACCCACGGCGATGCGCTCGACAAGGGTTATCCGATGATTGCCGCGGTCGGCAATGGCGCGTCGCGCGATCGATCGCCGCGCTTGCTCGAGCTTCACTGGGGCAAGGACGATGCCCCGCGCATCGCGATCGTCGGCAAGGGCGTGTGCTTCGACAGCGGCGGGCTCGACATCAAGCCGTCGAGCGGCATGAGGCTGATGAAAAAGGATATGGGCGGCGCGGCGCACGCCATCGCGCTCGCCCGGCTGATCATCGGCGCCCGGCTGCCGGTCCGCCTCCACCTGCTCGTCCCGGCGGTCGAAAACAGCATTTCGGCAACCGCATTCCGCCCCGGCGACATCATTTTCAGCCGCAAGGGGCTCAATGTCGAGATCGACAATACCGATGCCGAGGGGCGGCTGGTGCTAGGCGATGCATTGACCAAGGCGGCCGAGCACGACCCCGAGTTGATCGTCGATTTCGCGACACTTACGGGTGCGGCGCGGATCGCGCTTGGGCCGGACCTGCCGGCCATGTTCGCCAATGATGAGCGTCTCGCCGCCGATCTGATCGCCGCATCCACCGCCGCGCATGATCCGCTGTGGCGGATGCCGTTGTGGGATGAGTATGACGATCTGCTCAAAAGCGATCTTGCGGATCTCGCCAACGGCTCGGATTCGCCGATGGCCGGCTCCGTCGTGGCCGCGCTATTCCTCCGCCGGTTTGTGTCGCCGGAGACGCCGTGGGCGCACTTCGACACCTTCGCCTGGCAGCCTGCGGCCAAGCCCGGACGACCCAAGGGCGGGGCCGCGCTCGGCCTCCGAGCGGCGTTCGAAATGCTTGAGAAGCGCTATCCGGCACGCTGAGTTCGGGCGAAATAGAGACAAAGCGGATTGCGGCGACGCAACAAAAGCGCGGCAGTTCCGTTATCACTTTCTATGCGACGCTAAGGAGTAGTTGATGACTGACGGGCAATTGTCCGGCTGGATGCGCACCCTGATCAATTATGTGCGGTCGGGCGAGCCCGATCTCACCAATCGACAGATGGCGCTTCTGATGCTCATTTACCTCACTCCGGGGCCGCATACGGTGCGCGGCATCGCTTCGGCCCTGTCGGTTTCCAAGCCCGTCGTCACTCGCGCCTTGAACACGCTTGGCAGCCTCGGCTATCTGCGGCGCGAACGCGATCTGGATGACCGGCGAAACATCTTCGTCGTCCGCACCAAGGATGGGACCAACTTTCTTGAAAACTTCAGGCGCTACCTCCGGGCAAGCGATGGTCCCTCCAGCCGAACCGCGCTCGCCGGCAACGGCAGCAGCCAAGGCCGCGAGCCCGCCTTCGCTGATCGGTGAGGGCGGCTTTCCGCTGGTCGGCACCTCCGAGCATCCCGACCCGTCGACTCACGCCTACCGCCAGGATCTCGCCGATGTCGCCTTAGCCGGCCGCGTGGTGGCGTCGCATTACGCCGAACCGCTGACCCGCAAAATCCTCTCCGCCGCGCCGTTCCTGTCAGCGCCGGACGACGGCGCCGAAGCGCTGGGTGCGCTCAATCAGGGCGATATATTTCAAATACTCGACAACAGCCGCGGCTGGGCTTGGGGCTACGGCCCCGACGGCCGCGTCGGCTACGTTCGCTCGGCGGCGCTCAAGCCCTGATCACATCTCGCCGCGCTTGCGGCGGATGGCGAACCATTTGGCGACATTGGCATTATGTTCGGCCAGCGTCTCGGCAAACACGTGGCCGCCAGTGCCATCGGCGACGAAGTAGAGCGCCTTGGTCGTTTCCGGATCGAGCACCGCGGCGATGCTGAGCTTGCCCGGATTGGCGATGGGCCCGAGCGGCAGGCCGACTTCCCGGTAGGTATTGTACCCAGTGATGGCATCGAGCTCCGACCGCTTGATCCGCCGTCCCAGCGGTTTGCCCTTGGTGATGGGGTAGATCACCGTCGGATCGGCATCGAGCTTCATCCCGATCCTGAGGCGGTTGCAATACACCCCGGCGACCATCCGCCGCTCGGACGCCTTGGCGGTTTCTTTCTCGACGATCGAGGCCAATGTCAGCGCCTGTTGCGGCGAGTTCACCGGGCACCCCGGCTTGCGCTTGGCCCACAGTGCCGCCAGCTCCTTGTCCATCGCCTTCGTCATCCGTGCCGCGATCGACGACCGCAACTCATCCTTTTCGTAGGAGTAACTGTCGGGCAGCACCGTCCCTTCGCCGATCACCGGCGTTTCGCCATTCGCTTCGGGAAGCGCGGCAAGCCGCTCCTGGACGATGATCGACGGCATCCCCTCGGGCACCGTCAGCAGTCGCTGTAGCGGATGGCCGTGCTGGAGCAGGTCGAGAATCGTCGCCGGGCTGGCATGCTCGGGGATTGCGAACTCCCCGGCCTGGATCGGATCGCCCTCTCCGAGCAGCCGGGCGAGGTAGTAGAATTTGCGCCGCGATCCGTTGATCGCTCCGGCGTAGGACAGATAGTCGGTGGCGGTCTGGAGATGGGTTCCGGCCGGGATATTGACCACCGTCCCCTTTTTGGCCGGCCCCGGACCCCACCACGCATAGGCCACCAGCGCCATCAGCGCGAAGGCGAGGCCCGTGGCGACCCTGCTGGCGAGCTTTTTCAAATCGCCCTCATCACCAGGCTGGCGTTGGTCCCGCCAAACCCGAAGCTGTTGTTGAGTACCGCCTTGACCTTGCGCTTCTTGGCGACGTGCGGAACGAGATCGACCCCCGCCGTGCCTTCGCTCGGATTGTCGAGGTTGAGCGTCGGCGGGACGATCTGGTCGCGGATCGCCAGGATGCAGAAAATGCTCTCGACCGCGCCTGCCCCACCGAGCAAATGCCCGATCGCCGATTTGGTCGAGCTCATCGAAGCACCGCACAGATCGTTGCCGAACACCCGCTTGGCCGCCGCCAGCTCGATCGTGTCAGCCATCGTCGAGGTGCCGTGCGCGTTGATATAATCGATGTCGCACGGCTCCATCCCAGCCTTCTTGAGCGCCATTCGCATGGCGAGCTCGGCGCCCTTGCCCTCGGGGTGCGGCGCGGTGACATGGTAGGCATCTCCTGACAGGCCATAGCCGACCACTTCGGCGTAGATCTTCGCGCCGCGCGCCTTGGCATGTTCATATTCCTCGAGCACCACCACGCCAGCGCCCTCGCCCATCACGAACCCGTCGCGGTCCTTATCGTACGGGCGCGAGGCCTTTTCGGGCTGGTCGTTGAAGTTGGTGCTGAGCGCGCGCGCCTGGGCGAAGCCGGCAATCCCGATCGGGCAGATCGTCGCCTCGGCGCCACCCGCAAGCATGATGTCGGCATCGTCATCCTTGATCATCCGCGCCGCATCGCCGATCGAATGGGCGCCGGTCGAGCAAGCGGTGACCACCGCATGGTTCGGCCCCATCAGCCCATATTTGATGCTGACCTGGCCCGAGATCAAATTGATCAGCCTTCCGTGGACGAAGTGCGGCGAGACTCGTCCCGGCCCCTTCTCGGCCAGCACCAAAGATTCCTTCTCGATCCCCGGCAGCCCACCAATCCCCGACCCGATCGAGCAGCCGGCGCGAAACCGCATCGCTTCGGGCATGTCGAGCAATCCGGCATCCTCGATCGCCTGGCCGGCGGCGTCGATCCCGAAGATGATGAACGGATCGACCTGGCGCTGGACCTTGTGGTCGACGCGCTTGTTGGGGTCGAAGCCATATTCATGATCGGCCGGTTTCACTTCGCAAGCGATGTGGCATTTCTGGTCCGAGGCATCGAAATGGGTGATCTTGCCCGCGCCCGATTTACCCGCGAGGATATTGGCCCACGTCGTCTCGACGTCGCCACCAAGCGGTGTCACCAGCCCCAGCCCCGTTACCACCACACGCCGCATTCTATTTCCCCTGCTTGCTGCCCGACATGCAAACGGCCCCCCGTTTTGACGCGGGAAGCCGTTCGAGCCGCCTCATCGGCGAGCCGGCAGCCGATCGGTCCCGATCAGGCCTTATGTTGGTCGATGAAATCAATCGCGTCCTTGACGGTCGCAATCTTCTCCGCGGCGTCATCGGGAATTTCGACCCCGAATTCTTCCTCGAACGCCATCACCAGCTCGACGATGTCCAGGCTGTCGGCGCCCAGATCGTCGATGAAGCTCGCTTCTTCGGTGACCTTTTCGGCGTCGACACCAAGATGCTCGACGACGATTTTCTTCACCCGATCAGCGGTCTCGCTCATGTGGACTTTCCTTCCTGTTTATCTTGAACGCTGCCCTAGCCGCGCCGCGCTTGGCCCGCAAGTGGGACAAGTCGCGCTCGACGGCTCAACCACGCGGCTCTATCGCTGGTTCCGATGCGCCGCGACCGACCGCTTACCATTGGCGAAATTGACCTTGCCCGATCGATCTTCGGGTCGGCGATCGATTATGGTCGGGTGCGGATCGTTCGCGGCCGCTGGTGGCCGTTCCAGCCGCGCGGAATCGTCATGGCGCCGACCGGCAATATCCATTTCCACCCCGACGATTCGCACTGGTCGGATGATTTTGCGGGCGAGTCGCTGTCGCTCCAGGGGCTGTTCATTCATGAAATGACCCATGTGTGGCAGTCGCAGAAACGCGGCCGTTTCTATCTCCCGCTGATGCGCCACCCATTCTGCCGCTATGCCTATCAGCTTCGCGAAGGCCAGCGGTTCGACCGTTATGGCCTTGAACAGCAAGCCGAAATCGTCCGTCACCGGTTCCTGGCCGATCGCGGGGTCCTGGTCCCGCAGCTTGCTGATCGCTTATTGCTGCCGTTCGACTCAGCTGTAACATAATCGCCACATCGTCGGGATTAACGCCGGGGGCCGGTTACGTCTCGCCACGCGATGTGCATACAGTCTTCTCCGTACACGACCTTTAACGGGGGGGTTAGAATGATCATCCGGTCCAATGTTGCGCGTCAATTGCTGGTCGGCGTCGCCGCCCTCGGCATCCTCGCTCCGGCGGCAGCGCAAAATGCGCCCGCCCAAGCATCACAATCCAGCGCGAATGCGGAGGACGAGATCGTCGTCACCGCCACCAAGCGATCAAGCCGCATCCAGGACGTTCCGTTCTCGATCAACGCACAGACTCAAAAGGATATCGAGCGCGCCCACGCGCAGTCGCTCGAAGACCTCAGCCGCAACATTGCCGGCCTCACCGTGCAGAACCTCGGGCCGGGCCAAAGCCAGGTGTCGGTCCGCGGTGTTTCCGCCGGCCAGATCGCCCGCGATCAGCCGGGCGTGAAGGAACAGGTCGGAACGTATCTCGATGAGTCAGTGACCTCGGTCTCGCTGTTCACACCCGACTTCGATTTGTACGACCTCAACCGGGTCGAGACCCTGCGCGGGCCGCAAGGCACGTTGTTCGGGTCGGGCAGTGTCGGCGGCACCATCCGCTACATCACCAATCAGCCCAACGTCGACCGGGTCGAAGGCTCGGTTGAAGGCGGTGTCAGCATCCTCAAGGGCGGCGACATCGGTTATTCGCTCAAGGGCGCGATCAACGTCCCGCTGTCGAGCACCGTCGCACTCCGCGCGGTCGCTTACGGGACCCACTTCGGCGGCTTCATCAGCTCGGTCGGGCCGTATGCGAAGAAAAACGTCAATGACGGAAGCCGCGTCGGTGGCCGCGTGTCGTTGCTGTTCCAGCCGACGCCCGAGCTCAAGATTACGCCGCGCGTCGTCTATCAGGACATCAAGGCCAACGGGTTCAACCGTGAAGACCATTACATCCTGTTCAATAATCAGTTCACCACCGGCGGCAACACGCTCGGCGAGCGCCAACAATATCTGCGCCTTCGCGAGCAGTTCCGCGACAAGACGTTGCTTGCCGACCTCGTCGCCAGTTACGACTTCGGCCCGGTCGAGCTGACCTCGGTCACGTCGTACCTTAACCGAGACATCCTCGTCAGCCGCGATGCTTCGGCGCTGACCGGTTCGGTGTACGTGTCGTTTGCCGGAGCTGCAGCGGCAGCGGCCGGCGGCGCAGCGCTTAACTCCAACCTCGTGGACACGACCAAGCTCAAGCAATGGACCCAGGAACTGCGGCTTGCCTCGACTGGTACCGGTCCGTTCCAGTGGGTGTTCGGCGGCTTCTACAGCCATGTCGACCGCACGTATGCGCAAAGGTTGCCGACGCCAGGGTCCGATGTGTTCGGCCAGATCTTCCTTAATGCGGTAGCCGGTGGTTTGCCGATCGCTTTGACGCGCAACGGCTTCCCGGCCGACAGCCCGTACAACGCCGACATCTCTTACAAGATCAAGCAGGGCGCGTTGTTCGGCGAGGCCAGCTACAAGATCGGTCAGTTCAAGCTGACTGCCGGTGCGCGCTATTACAACTTCAAGGAAGTACGCGACTTCGTTTCGGGCGGGATTTTCTCCGACGGCAACACCAACCTCGGCGACAAGACCAAGTCGCACGGCATCACGCCGCGCTTCATCGCCAGCTGGGAGCCGAGCCGCAGCCTGACCGTCAACATTCAGGCCGCGAAGGGCTTCCGCCTTGGCGGTATCAATGACCCGATCAACCGGCCGCTATGCTCGCCGGCGGATCTGATCACGTTCGGCGGCCAGACGACCTACAAGGACGAAACCTTGTGGAACTACGAAGCCGGGCTGAAATATTCGAAGAACGGCATCACCTTCAATACCGCGGTGTTCCACAACGAGATCCGCGATCTGCAGGTCACGCTGACCGCCGGCAGCTGCTCGTCGCGTCTGGTCTATAATGTGCCCAAGGCTCATTCGACGGGGGTCGAGGCCGAGTTCTCGGCGCGGCCAATGACCGGTCTCGACCTGACGCTTTCGGGTAACGTCCAGAGCGCCAAGTTCGATTCGACCGTCCTTGGGGGCATTCGTGAGGGCAACCGGCTGCCATCCGTTCCCAAATACCAGCTCGCGGCGGGGTTCAATTACGAACATCCGCTCAACGACAGCGTCGATTGGCGCATCGGGGGCAGCGTTCAGCGCGTCGGCAATCGCTTTGGCGAACCGGGCGATCAGGAACCGGGCGCTGGCCTGATTTCCAATGCCCTGTTCTACAATCCGCTGACCGGCGCGTTCGGCTCGGGGGTGAACAACCTCGGCTCGCTCCGCCTGCCCGGCTACACGTTGGTCAACCTCGACGCGGGCCTTCACTTCGGCAGCGGCTTCGACGTGTCGCTCTACGTCAAGAATTTGTTCGACAGCAGCCCGAGACTGGCGATCGATCGGGAGCGCGGCCTGCGTGCCCGCTTCGGCTACATCATCGGGACGCCGCGGGTGATCGGGTTGACGCTGCGCAAGTCGTTCTCCGCCGACAAGGCGTTGCCGCCACCACCACCGCCGCCACCGCCCCCGCCGCCTCCGCCGCCGCCACCAGCGCCGACGCAGACCTGCTCGGACGGTTCGGTGATCCTGGCGACCGACGCCTGTCCGCCGTCACCGCCGCCGCCGCCTCCCCCGCCAGAGCCGGAGAAGGGCTAAGCAATGACTGGAAAAAGCGACTCAAAATCCGGTTCGCTGCTTCCTGACCTGACACGCCGCTCGCTCCTCACCGGAGCGGGCGGCGTTTCGCTATCCGCTGCAATGCTCAAGTCCGCGCCCGCCGGATCGAAGGCGCACGTTGCGGTGATCGGCGCCGGCGTGTTCGGGGCATGGACCGCACACCATCTGCTCGCCGCCGGGCACCGCGTCACCTTGGTCGATGCCTGGGGCCCGGCGCACGCCCGCGCCTCCTCTGGCGGCGAATCGCGGATGACCCGCGCCGCTTACGGCAAAGACATGATCTACTCGCGCATGGCGCTCGACAGCCTGGTGCAGTGGAAAGCGCTCAGCAGCCTGTCGGGATTGCCGATCTTCAATCCATGCGGGGTGCTGTTCTTCTTCCAAGCCGAAATTCCGTACCTCGCCGACTCGCTCGCCGCGCATGCCAAGCTCGGGATCCCCAGCCAGGCGCTCGGCCATGCCGAGATGTCCCGGCGCTTCCCGATGATCGACTTCGACGGCGTCAACGCGGCGATCTTCGAGCCCGGCTTCGGCGCGCTGATGGCTCGCCGCGCGGTGCAGACGCTGGTCATGCGCTTCGTCAAAGATGGCGGCCAATACGTAGACGGCTTCGTCCGGCCCCCCGCAGCGTCCACCACCAAGCTCACCGATATCACCCTGGCATCTGGCGAACGCATCGCCGCCGACCGCTTCGTCTTCGCGGCTGGTCCGTGGCTGCCCAAGCTGTTCCCTGAGGTGATCGGCGACCGCATCCAGCCGACGCGGCAGGAAGTATTCTTCTTCGCCCCGCCCGCCGGCGACCCATTGTTCCAGCCCGCCCGCATGCCCGGCTGGGCCGATTTCAATGGCGGCGATCTCTATTACGGCTTCCCCGACCTCGAGGCGCGTGGGGTCAAGTTCGCGCGTGACACCCACGGCGTCGACGTCGATCCCGACACCCAGTCACGCCGCCCGACCGAAGCCGCATTGGCCGAGGTCATCGCTTACCGCGATCGCCGCTTCCCGCGCCTGCGCAGTGCACCGCTGACCGAAAGCCGGGTCTGCCAATATGAGAATAGCTCGAATGGCGACTTCCTGATCGACCGCCACCCGGCAATGTCCAACGTCGTCATCGTCGGCGGCGGGTCGGGCCACGGCTTCAAGCACGGCCCCGAAGTCGGTCGGCTCGCCGCCAGGCTCGCGCTGACCAGCGCCACTCAACTCGAGCCCCGCTTCAGCCTCGCGACCAAGGCGATCACCCACCGCCGCGAAGTGATTTAGCCGGGCTTTTTCGCCACTCCGACCAGCGCCGGACGAAGCAGACGGTCCTTCATCACATAGCCGGCCTGCATTTCCTCGATAATCGTGCCGGGCTCTTCGTCGCTCGGAATCTCGATCATCGCCTGGTGCCGGTGCGGATCGAGCGGCAGGCCCTTCGACGCGACCCTCTCCACCCCATTGCGCGCGAACACCGAATCGAGCTCGCGCGCGGTCGCCTCGATCCCGGCGAGGAAGTTGGCCGCGGTCTGATCGGCGCGCAATTCGTCGGTCACCGCCGCCAGCGCGCGTTCGATATTATCCTTGATCGCCAGCATGTCGCGCGCGAACCCGGCCGACGCATAGGTCCTGGCGTCGGCCATTTCCTTTTCCAGCCGTCGGCGCGCGTTCTGCTGTTCGGCGGCGACGTAGAGCGCCTTCGAATTGGCTTCCTCGAGCGCGTTCTCCAGCTCGCCCACGCGGTCGTGCTCGGCCAGCTCGGGCGACCCCGCCGCGGTCTCGGCGCGGATCTCTTCGGCTTCGTCGTGATAGTCGTTGTCGTTCTCGTTCATGCCATCCATCTCGTCAGTGCTTGCGCTGTAAAATCAACCATGGGGACCACGCGGGCATAGTTCAACCGCGTCGGGCCGATCACGCCGACCACGCCGACCACCCGATCGTCGCTGTCGCGATAGGGTGCGGCGATAACGCTCGAACCCGACAAAGCGAACATTCTATTCTCCGAACCGATGAAAATCCGGCAACCGTCGCCGTCGCGCGCGCCCTCGAGCAAGCGGGCGATTTCCTGCCGGTCCTCGAGCTCGTCGAGCAATCTGCGCACTCGCTCGAGATCCTCCGCCGCGGCCTGGTCGATCAAATTGGCCTGGCCCCGCACGATCAGCACCGGGCGCTGGCTCGCATCCTTGCTCCACGCCGCCAAGCCGAGCGCGACCAGCTCGGCCGCCGCCCCGTCGATCGCCTCGCGCCGCTCGCTAATCTCCAGTCGAAGCCGCGCCTCGGCCTCGCCCAATGTCAGCCCCGAGAGTCGCGCACTGACGTAATTGGCGACTTCGGCGAGCGACACCGCGCTCGTTCCGGGGGCAAGTTCGACCATCCGATTCTCGACCGCGCCGTCCATCCCGACCAGTACTGCCAGCGCGCGGGTCGGGCTGAGCGAGACGAAGCTCAATTGCTTCAGCCGCATCTCGCGTTTCGGGGTCAGCACGACTCCGGCGCAGGCGGACAATCCGGACAGGGCAGAGGTTGCCTTGGACAAGGTTTCCTCGAGCGAGCCGGAGCGGTCCATCAGCGACTCGATGGCCGCGCGCTCGGCCGCCGCGGGGAGCGTCGCCTGCATGATCCCGTCGACGAACAGCCGCAGCCCGGTCTCGGTCGGCACTCGCCCGGCGGAGGTATGCGGATGGGTCAACAGCCCGCGCTCCTCCAGCTCCTGCATCACCCCGCGGATCGAGGCCGGCGACAGGCTGACATTGCCCGCCAGCATCTTCGACCCGACCGGCTGCCCGCGCTCGATATAAGCATCGACCACCAGCCCGAAAATCTGGCGCATGCGGTCGGTCAGTTCGGGCAAGGGGGTGGTCATCACCCGTCCCATCTAGGATTGCGCCGCCCGCCGGTCTAGGGAGCCGCGAACCACCAATCAGGAGAATCCCATGCGCCCCAGCGGCCGCGCCCCCGACCAGATGCGGACTTTGACCTTCGAACCGGGCTTTACCAAGCATGCCGAGGGATCGTGTCTGGTGAGTTTCGGCGACACCCGCGTGCTGGTCACCGCCAGCGTCGAGGAGAAGGTTCCGCCATTCCTGCGCGGCAAGGGCCAGGGCTGGGTCACCGCCGAATATGGCATGCTCCCCCGTGCCACCCACACCCGCGGTAATCGCGAGGCGGCCAAGGGCAAGCAATCGGGCCGGACGCAGGAAATCCAGCGGCTGATCGGGCGCAGTCTTCGCGCCGTGGTCGATTTGAAAGCGCTGGGCGAGCGCCAGATCGTGATCGACTGCGACGTTATCCAGGCCGACGGCGGCACCCGCACCGCGTCGATCAGCGGCGCATGGGTCGCGCTGCGCATCGCGGTCGACAAGCTCAACCTGGCGGTTGACCCGATCACCACGCAGGTCGCGGCGGTGTCGTGCGGCATTCATGACGGCCAACCGGTGCTCGACCTCGATTATGTCGAGGACAGTTCGGCCGGGTCGGACGGCAATTTCGTGCTGACCGGCGACGGCGCGATCGTCGAGGCGCAAATCTCCGCCGAGGGCGCGACCTTCGACGAGGAAGCCTTGCTCCGCTTGCTGCGCCTCGCCAAGATCGGCTGCACCGAAATTTTCAAGGCGCAACTGGCGGCCACAGGTCGATGAAGGCAATCGGTCCCAAGCTGGTCATCGCCACTCATAATGCGGGCAAATTGCGCGAGATTCGCGCGCTGATGGAGCCGTTCGGGATCGAGTGCCTCGGCGCGGCCGAACTCGACCTGCCCGAGCCCGAGGAAATCGGCGTAACCTTCGTCGACAATGCCGAATTGAAGGCGCGCGAAGCCGCCGATCTGTCAGGTCTTCCGGCGCTCGCCGACGACAGCGGGCTCAGCGTCGATGCGCTCCACGGCCAGCCCGGAATCTACTCGGCACGCTGGGCAGAAGACGAGAGCGGGAACCGCGATTTCGGTCGCGCCATGGAGCGCGTTTGGAACGAGGTCGGGGCCGCAGGTCCCGAGGCCGGCCATGACGCGCATTTCGTCTGCGCCCTCTCGCTCGCCTGGCCCGATGGCAGCATCCAGAGCTTCGAAGGTAAGGTCCACGGCGCCCTCGTCTGGCCGCCACGCGGCACCAATGGCTTCGGCTATGACGCGATGTTCGTCGCCGCGAGAATGGACCGGACGTTTGGCGAAATCGACCCAGCCGAGAAGCACGCCATCAGCCACCGGGCCGAAGCGTTTAATTTGCTGGTGGCTGCGCTGGGCAAGTGAGCGACCTCGCCCTCTACGTCCACTGGCCGTTCTGCGTCTCCAAATGCCCCTATTGCGACTTCAACAGCCATGTCCGCGACACGGTCGATCAGGACGCTTGGCGAACCGCGTTGCTGACAGATCTCGCCCATGAAGCCGCGCTCCTCCCCGATCGCCGCCTGAGCTCGATCTTCTTCGGGGGGGGCACGCCGTCGCTGATGGAGCCCGCCACCGTCGAAGCGATCATCGCCGCCGCCAAGACCCACTGGCCCGCCTCAAACAATCTCGAAATCACGCTCGAGGCCAATCCCAACAGCGCAGAAGCCGAGCGGTTCGCCGATCTTGCCCGCGCCGGGGTCAACCGCATCAGTCTCGGCTTGCAAAGCTTCGACGACGAGGCCCTCGCCTTCCTCGGCCGCGCGCATAGCGCCGACGAAGGGCAGCGCGCGCTCGCCGCGGCGCAATCGGCCGTCGAGCGGGTCAGCTTCGATTTGATCTACGCGCTGCCTGGCGACACCGAGGAAAGCTGGGCGGCGAGCCTGGATCGCGCGCTCGCGCTCGGCACCGAGCATCTCTCGCTCTATGAACTCACCATCGAGCCCGGCACTCGCTTCGCCTCGATGGTCGCCCGCCGCGAGTTCGAGCCGCTCGACGCCGAAATGGCGGCGCGATTGTTCGAGCATACCCAGGCCCGCACCGCCGCAGCTGGAATCCCCGCCTACGAAATCTCCAACCACGCCCGCCCCGGCGCCGAGAGCCGCCACAACCTGACCTATTGGCGCTATGGCGATTACGCCGGGGTCGGCCCCGGCGCGCACGGGCGGCGCACCGGCATGCGCACCGTCCGCCACAAAAAGCCCGAGAACTTCCTCTCTGCCGTGGCGCGCAACAGCCATGGCCTGGTCGAGGAGGAAGCGCTCCCTGCAGTCGATGCCGCCAAGGAAGCGCTCGTCATGGGACTTCGATTGGCCGAAGGAATCGACACGTACGCGCTCGAAACGCGCTTCAGCCACCCGATCGTCGACCAGCCGGCAGTCGATCGCCTTGTCGGTCACGCACTCCTCCGCCAAAACGGCACGCGCCTCCGCACGACCGAAGCCGGCAAGCTCCTGCTCGACTCGATCCTCGCCGAAATAGCCGCCTGATGTTGATCGCGGCTGCCAAAGTTGCCGCTTAGGGCTTGGTCACCGCCGCTGGCGTGGGCGCAGACGTCGCCGCCGCTGCAGTCGCAACCGCCCTTTTTACCGGCGCGCGACTGGTATATTTCTCACTCGACATGGCGAGATAATCATCAACCTGGGCTTGCGCATCGGTTGCCGCTTGGGTGCGTTTGACGCCATTCTTGACGTCGAAGCCGATCAGGCCCGACTTCAGGCTTGTCGCCTGCGCATCGCACGACTTGATTGCAAACGCGCCATAGTCGGCGCTCGCCACTTGTTGCGTCAATGCGGTGTCCGACGCGGTACGCAGACAACCGACAAAATTCTTGCGCGGCAGGTCGATCCCCGCCTGAAGCGCGGTCAACCCGATCATCGAGCCCAAAAAGAATGAAATCATCGAACCCTCCTCCGATCTTCACTCGGCGCGGAGAATGATCCTATTTCAGTGATGTTACAAGCGATTTACTTGGCGAAGCTGCCCGCCGCCGGGGAGACGACAATGGTGCCGGTCGCGGTCACCTGACGAACCTCGAGCGATCGCTCGGCGACACCGTCGCGGCCGAAGCGGAAGATTCCGTCGACCCCGGCAAAGCCGTCGCGGTCGGCCAGGCTGCGCGTCGGGAACGGGCGCCCGATCGGCCAGCTTTTGGCGGCACGCACCGTCAGCAGCATCGCATCATAGCCAAGGCTGCCCAGGCGGTACGGCACGCGGCCATAGCGCGCCTTGTAGCGGCCGACGAGTTGGGTGAAGCGCGCATCGGGCGCGGCGGCATAGAGCGCACCGCGCAGTCGCGGGGTCTGGCCGAGCGTCCGGTCGCCGGCCCATAATTCGGTCCCGACCAGTTGCGCGCCGGGGCGAAGCGCGGTCGCCGCGACCGCCGAAATCTTGCCGTTATCGGCGATCAGCACCGAATCCATCTCGCCCCGTCCGCCGAGCATCAGCGCCGCCGACCGCGCCGCCGCAGAGGAACGGTTGAATGTTTCGAGCCCGACCAGCCGCCCGCCCGACGATCGCACCGACCCGAGCATCGCCTGCGCCGCGCGCTGGCCGTAAAGCCCGGTCGGCACCAATGCCCCGAACCGCACCGCGCCGCGCCCGCGCGAATAGCGCACCACCCGGTCGATCGCCTGCGCCGGGGTCGATCCCATGATGTACGTCCCGCCGCCCGCGACGCTGGAATCGTTGGAGAATGCCACGACCGGCACATTGGCACCGCGTGCGACCGGGGTCACCGAGCGGACGTCTTCGGACAGCAACGGCCCGAGGATCAGTTCCGCGCCTTCCGCGATGGCCCGCTGGGCCGCCGCGCCAGCCCCGCCAGCGCTGTCATAGGTCACCAGCCGGATCGAGCGGTCGCCGCTGTCGATCAGCGCCAGGCTGGCGGCATTGGCGATCGAATTACCGACCCCGGCTTCCGCCCCCGACAATGGAATGATCATTGCCACTCGGTGGCGCGGCGCATCCGGCGTGCCATCGGTGCCCATTGGCGCGGGGCCGGCCGGGCGCATCGGCGCGCCGGTCTGGCACCCGCCAAGCAGCAATGCGCTTGCCCCGATGATTGCGAATGCCGCGCGCCGCGCTTGCCGTGCTTTGGTGGGAAGTGCCATGCTGGTCCTGATGTTACCCGATCCCCTGCCCCCCGGCCTGTATATCGTCGCCACGCCGATCGGCAATCTTTCCGATCTCACCGCGCGTGCGGCAGCGACCCTGCGCGGGGCGAGCCTGATCCTGGCCGAGGACAAGCGCGTCACCGCCAAATTGCTGGCCCATGTCGAGGCGACCGCGCCGATGGCGGTGTATCACGATCATTCGAGCGAGGCCGAGCGGACACGGATCCTGGCGCGGCTGGGGAGCGAGGCGGTGGCCTTGGTTAGCGATGCGGGGACGCCGCTGATTAGCGACCCGGGGTATAAACTGGTCCGCGCCGCGCGGGCAGCAGGACATGCGGTGCACACTATCCCCGGCGCCTGCGCGGCGATAGCGGCACTGACGCTTGCGGGGCTGCCGACCGACCGCTTCCTGTTCGCCGGGTTTTTGCCGGCCAAGGCAAAGGCGCGCGGCGATTCGATCGCCGAGCTTGGCTCGATCCGGGCAAGTCTGGTGTTTTATGAGAGCGGGCCGCGACTCGGCGAGGCGCTGGCGGCGTTGGCGGACGGGTTGGGGGCACGCGACGGCGCGGTGATCCGCGAAATCAGCAAGCTCCACGAGGAAACCGTCACCGGAACGCTGGCCGAGCTTGCCGCGCGCTACGCCGATGCGCCGCCCAGGGGCGAGATCGTGATCGTCGTCGGGCCGCCGGGCGAGGCCGATGCGGCCAGCGACGAGGCGCTCGACGCGGCACTTGCCGAGGCACTCCAAACGCTGACCCCGTCTCGCGCGGCCGCCGAGGTTGCAGCCGCGCTCAACATCCCCCGCAAGCGCGCTTACGCCCGTGCGTTGGCGATCGGAGCGTCCGGCTGAACCGCCGCGACGCCGAACAGCGCGGACGCCGCGCCGAGACGATCGCGGCCTGGTGGCTCCGCCTCCACGGCTGGCGAATTCTCGCCCAGCGGGTCAAGATGCGCGGCGGCGAAGTCGACCTGGTCGCCAGGCGCGGCAAGATGCTGGCCTTCGTCGAGGTCAAGCAGCGCGCCACCGCCGACGCCGCAGCGTTTGCGCTCGACGAGCATCGCCTGCGCCGCGTCGCGGTCGCCGCGCGCCAGCTCGAGCCGCGTTACGCCCGCCCCGGCGACGACATCCGAATCGACGCGATCTTCATCGTGCCAGGCCGCCTGCCGCAGCATCTCGCCAACGTCTGGCTGGGGTGACAAGCCGCGCTCGCCTCATTAGGCGCTGACCGCATGAGCCTCACTGTCGCCGTCCAGATGGACCCCATGGAATCGATCGCCATTGCCGGCGATTCGAGCTTTGCGCTCATGCTCGCCGGACAAGCTCGCGGGCACCGCATGTTCCATTACGCCGCCGAGGCGCTGAGTTACGAAGACGGGCACGTCCGCGCCCTCGCTCGCCCGGTCACCGTCCGGCGCGAAGAAGGCAATCACTTCACCGCCGGCGACCCGGTGACGCTCGACCTCGCGGCCGACGTCGATGTCATCCTGATGCGCCAGGATCCGCCATTCGACATCGGCTACATCACCGCCACTTATTTGCTCGAGCGGATCGCCGGCGACACGCTTGTCGTCAACGACCCGCGTTCGGTCCGCGATGCGCCCGAGAAATTGTTCGTGCTCGATTTTGCGCGGTTCATGCCGCCGACGCTCATCACCCGCTCGCTCGACGAGTTGAGGGCGTTCCATGCCACCCACGGCGAAATCGTGATGAAGCCGCTCCACGGCAATGCCGGCGCCGCGGTGTTCCGCATTGGCCGCGACGGATCCAACCTTGCCGCGCTGGCCGAACTGTTCGGCGAGGTGTGGCGCGAACCTTACATAGCGCAGGCCTTCCTGCCCGCGGTCAGCGAGGGCGATAAGCGCATCATCCTGGTCGACGGCAAGGTCGCGGGCGCGATTAACCGCCGCCCGGGCAAGGGCGAAATCCGCTCCAACCTCGCCGCCGGGGGTACCGCCGAAGCGACCAGCCTCAGCGCGCGCGAGCAGGAGATTTGCGATGCCCTCGGCCCCGAGCTGTCGAAGCGCGGATTGCTGCTCGTCGGGATCGACGTGATCGGCGGCATGCTGACCGAAATCAACGTCACCTCGCCGACCGGGATCGTCGCGCTCGACCGCTTCAACGGCAGCGACACTGCGGCGCTGATCTGGGATGCGATCGAAGCGCGACTTCGTGCGCGAAACCCCGGACGATGAGCGACTGGGTCATCCGCCTGATCGAGCAATCGGGCTATCTCGGGGTCGGCTTCCTGATGTTCCTCGAGACCATCTTCCCGCCGATCCCGTCCGAAGTGATCATGCCCGTCGCGGGAGTCGCCGCGGGCCAGGGCAAGCTCAGCTACGCGCTCGTCGTCGCCAGCGGGACGACGGGCGCGATGCTCGGCAATATCGTCTGGTATCTCGCCGCTCGGGCGCTGGGGATTGAGCGGCTCGAACCGATCGTCCGCCGTTGGGGCCGCTGGATCACGATCACCTGGCCCGAACTGCTTCGCGCTGAGCAATGGTTCCGCAAGAACGGCACATTGTTTGTCTCGCTCGGCCGCTTGATGCCGACGATCCGAAGCCTGGTTTCGGTCCCAGCCGGGCTACTCAAAATGCGTTTCCGGACGTTCTTCATCGCCTCGACCATCGGCACCGCCGCGTGGACCGCCCTGCTTGCCGGCGCGGGCTACAAGCTTGGGCAAAATTACCGCGACATCGACAAGGTGATCGGCCCCGCGTCGAACGCGATCATCGTTCTGCTCGTGGTGATGTACATCTATCGCCTGTGGACCCACCGCGGGATCGACCCCGCCAGCGGTACTGTCATCAAGCCCTAGGATGGGCGTTGCGGTAAATGTCGAGCAATTGCGCGGCGTCGACCTGGGTGTAGATTTGGGTCGATGACAGGCTGGCATGGCCGAGCAACTCCTGCAGCGAGCGCAAGTCCGCGCCGCCCGCCAGCAAGTGCGTTGCGAAACTATGCCGCAGCGCGTGCGGGGTCAGCGTGTCGGGCAGGCCAAGCCGGTGCCGCGCATTGCGCACCGCGCGGCGCACGAGGTCGGGATTGAGCGGCCCGCCACGCACCCCGACGAACAATGGCGTCACCCCGACCAGCGGCCACGGGCATTCCAACGCATAGACGGCAATCGCCTCGCGCACCGCCTCGACCACCGGCACGACGCGGGTCTTGCCGCGCTTCCCGAGCACCCGCAGCGTTCGCCCGATCGGTAGCACGTTGGCGCTCAGCGCCATCGCCTCGGCAATTCGTAGCCCCGACCCGTAGAGCAATAACAGGATTGCAAGGTCGCGCTTGCCGACCCAGTCGTCGCTCGCCGCCCCGGCATCCTCGGCCAGCGCGATCGCATCGGCGGGGCTCGCCGGGCGAGGTAGCGTCCGCGGGCGCTTGGGGGCGCGGGTGCGGGGGAGTTGCGCGACGTTGCCGGCATCTTCCGCGGCGAAGGTCAGGAACGCGCGCACCGCCGACATCTCGCGCGCTGCCGAGCTATTGCCCAGCCCCCCGCCACGCCGCTCGGCCAGGAACGCGCGCAGGTCAGCCGCAGCGACGTTAAGCAATCCGAACCGCCCGATCTCCTCGCCGCGATAGCCCCCGAGAAAATCGATGAACCGATGCGCGGTGGCGACATAGGCGCGCACCGTGTGCGGCGATCGGCGGCGGTCGTGCGCGAGGTGCGTGTCCCACCGTGCGGCAAGGCCGCGCGCGGGATGTTCGTTCAGTCGCTCATGGTCCATCGCCGGATCATAGCGGCGAGGCTGGTCCCGAGGAACAGCAATAGATCACCACCGTGCGGGGTATCGAGCGTCTGCGCGCCATGCTGGCCGAGGATCAGCAATCCGTAGGGCAGCGGCGCGGGCGAATCGATCCGGATCAGCGCCTCCGAGCGGACCGCCTCGGCGTCGAGGCCGAACATCGGATGGCCGCGGCTGACATTGCGCATCTCGACCGCGCCGAGCGGGGCGAGTGCGCGATTGACGATCGGCCGCGCCAGCACCTGCACCCCGTGACGGTCGGCGCGAAACGCCTGGTCGCCGACCACCAGTGCAAGCACCACCGAGTCGAGCCCGAGCATCGCCGGCCAGTCGAAAGTCACCACCGTCAGCAGATCGTCGAAGCTGTCCGCCTCGAGTCCCGCAAGCACCGCGCGATGGATCGACGCGACCGCGCCCGAATGCCCGCGCGCAAAGGCGAGCAGATCGGCGCGCGCGCTCTCGGCCTCGCCAAGCTGATCGCGAAGCTTGGCCACCGCGCGATCCTCGAACGAAATCACCCTGCCCATCAGGGCATTGCTTAAGGCAGCAGGGTTAAAAAATCGTCCTACGCAATCTTCTGCCCGGTCGCCGCCCAATCCTTGAGGAAGCTCGCCAGCCCGGCGTCGGTCAGCGGATGCTTGAACAGCGACCAGATCACCGCCGGCGGCGCGGTCATCACGTCGGCGCCGAGCTTGGCCGCATCGAGCACATGGATCGGGTTGCGCACGCTGGCGACGAGGATTTCGGTCGCGAAATCATAATTGTCGTAGATCAGGCGGATGTCGGAAATTAGCTCCATCCCCGGCTGGCCGATATCGTCGAGCCGACCGACGAACGGCGAGATGAAGCTCGCCCCCGCCTTGGCCGCGAGCAACGCCTGGTTGGCCGAGAAGCAGAGCGTCACATTGACCATCGTCCCGTCGCTGGTGAGCGCCTTGCAGGTCTTGAGCCCATCGGGGGTCAACGGCACCTTGATGACGATGTTCTTGGCGATCTTCCTGAGCTTCTCGGCCTCGTTCATCATCGCCTTATGCTCGGTCGCGACGACTTCGGCGGAGACCGGGCCGGACACGACGCTGGCGATTTCGGTGATCGTCTCGATGAAATCGCGGCCCGATTTCTTGATCAGCGAGGGATTGGTGGTGACCCCGTCGAGCAGGCCCGCGTCGGCCAGTTCGCGAATGTCGGCGATCTCGGCGGTGTCGGCGAAGAATTTCATGGCTATGGTCCTTACGGGTTCAGGGGGATTTGCCACCCGATAGCGGTTGCGCCCAATAAGGTCACCCGATTCGGGGCGAAGACCCGATTCTGGGCGAAGGAACGCGAAACATGACCGTGACCGTCGAACGCCGCGACACTGGCCAGCTCGCCATCACCCTCGCCCGCCCCAGGCAGCGCAACGCGATCACCGTCGCCATGTATGCCGCGCTGGCCGACGCGGTCGAGGGTGCGGCCAAGGATGCCTCGGTCCGCGTCATCACCATCGAGGGCGAAGGCGAGGATTTTACCGCCGGCAACGACCTTTACGACTTTCTCAAGGAAATGCCGGCCCCGGGCACGACCGACATTCCCGTCTGGCGCTTTCTTCGCGCGATGGCCAATAACCAGGTGCCGATCATCGCCGCGGTCCACGGCAACGCGGTCGGCATTGGCACGACCATGCTGTTCCACTGCGACCTGGTGATCGCCGAGCAGGGCGCGCGGTTCATTATGCCGTTCGTTGATCTGGGACTGGTGCCCGAGGCGGCGAGTTCATTGATCCTGCCGCGCCTGGCGGGACGCCGCAAAGCCGCACGTTACATCCTGCTGGGCGAACCATTCTCGGCCGAGGATGCTGCCGAATTCGGACTGGTCAGCCACGTCGCGCCAAAGGGTGAGCTTGGCGCGACCTTCGATCACGTCGTGGCCAGCCTGCTCGCCAAGCCGGCCGAAGCCCTGCGCCAGACGCAGGCCCTGCTACGCCGCGAAGACACCAGCGAAATCCTCGACCGGATGGAACATGAGAACGGCCACTTCAGCGAGCGGCTGGCTTCGGACGAGGTCAAGCAGGCGATCGCTGGCTTTTTCGCCGCCAAGGCCAGCGCGGCCGCATAGACCGGCTCAGGAGGCGATCCAGACTCGCTTGGAACGGCTGACGGTGATCAGCGGCCCGCGCAGCAGCAGCAAATCGGTCTGCTGCGAATAGGTGACCTTGAGATCGAGGTAATTGGCGCCGTCTGCGATTCCCGAAACCGGGGGCGGAATGAAGAAGTTACCCGGCCCGATACCGTACACCGCCTGGTTGATCTTTGCCTTTACGTCAGATTCGAACTGGGCTTTTGTCTTGTTTGAATACAATGTCGCCATGCGCGCACCCTCGCCCAGACCATGCTGGATGCCCGACATGGCGCGGAACACCAGCCCAAGCTGGATGATGACCCACATCATGATGATCAACACCGGCAGCGCAAATGCCAGTTCGATCACAGCGACACCACGTCGGTCGCGCCGAAGGTTGCGAAGGACCCGCATCACTCGGTCCTCATCCCGGCCACCGACACGATATGATATTTGCCGTTCGCCGCGATCCCGCTGAATTTCAGTGGGAACATCGGCGTGTAATCGGTCGAGACCGTCACCTGGATCCAGCGCGCTTCCTTTTGTCCGGCGGTGCAATCAGGGTCCGTGGTGACGACATTGTTGCACTCCAGCCGATGCGTCACGACGACGTCCGCAGTGGTCAGCGGCGCGGTCTTGCAGTTTCCATTGGGAAGGGTGCCATTATACTGGCACACCGCTTCGGCCGCGATCGTATCCTCCACCGTGAGCACGCCGGTGGTCTGCATGACCTTCTCGATTGATCGTTGCGCGGCTTGTTCGACCCGCAACTTGGTGCCGAAGCCATTCGACAGGTCGACCACGCCGACGGTCATCAGCGCGATTACCGGCGCGATGAACGCCAATTCGATCATCGCTGCCCCGCGCTGGTCGCGAGCGAGAGTGACAAAGCGCATCATCACGACACCAACCGAACGCGAAGCGTCGTGGTAATCGCGGTGATGCCCTTGAGCTTGCAGTCGGAGCCTGCGGTAAAGTTGTTCATGCCACTGTTGCCCGACCAGTAGATCCGCTTGGCAACAAACTGGGTGCATGTTGCGGTGCCGGTGCCATCACCATTGTAGGTCATTTGCTGGTTAGGGAAGTAAATTACCCCAGTGACCTTGCTGGTCGCATTTCCATTGATCTTGTTGGGACTGCTAGAAGTAATACTGCCCGTGGGCGCATCGTCGATTGCGCGGCGATCCTGATAAATCGCCATGCCCGCCCATTTGCCGGAGGTCGGCGCTGTAGCGTTTATTTCCCCGCTCGCGTTCATGTCCATCGAGCCGATTGGAGCCGTCAGACTGCCGTTCTTGTTCGTCAGCAACAACACCGCATTTAAAAGGTTCAATTTACCCTGGATGTTCACGCTGCCGCCACTGATAACGTAGATACCATTTTTGAGCGTCAATTCGCGGTTGGAACCGATACTGAGCGACGAGTAACACGCGCCACCGTCCACCACGAGGCCGCTGTTGGTGTTGTTGATCGACAATGACGGCGGCGCGGCGGCGCACTTATCAAAATCGTCACCTTGAGGCGTCAGATCCTTATACGGATCGGCCAGCGCCGGCGAATAAGGCTGATAGCTGTCGACCCGCCAGTTGGATGATTGCTGAATTCCGCCAGCAGCGGCCAGCGTTGTCGCAGTGACTTGCGAGCTTCCCTGACCCGCTGCCGCGTTGGTCGAGGTCGAATTGGTCATCATCCCGCAATCCATCATGATCGATGCGTTGCCTGTGGCCTGGATCCCGGTCTTGCTGTTGTTCTGCAAACTGAGGACGCAGAACTCTCCCGCCGAACCGATCGTCGCGGCCTGCGCGGTGGTCTTGATCAACGGCGCGTTGGTCATGAACATTGAACTGAACGCGAGCGGCCGCTTGACCGCCAGGACAACCTTCACCTGATTCTTGCTCGTGCCCGAGTCGGCCGGATACGTCACCGCCGGATAGCCGGACTCGAGCGTAATGTTGGTATGCTGGTTGAGCGTCAGGTCCTTGGCCACCGCCGCTGGCACGCCGCTGGTCGCACTTTCCGCCGCAGCGCGTTCGTAAACCCCCGCAATTGCTGCCGAATCGGCCGCCCGCTGCAACTGGCGTTTCCACAATGACCATTGAATGGTGTCGGTCGCGAGGCCCGCGGAACCAATCAGCAGTGGCATTGCCGCGGCGACGATGATGATCGTATTGCCGCGCTTGTCATGCCAGATTTTCTTCATGAAATTGCGCATGATTTCCTCACCTCGGGTGCATAGTCAGGCCACCATCTAGCCAAGACAGGGTGAGCAAATGGTTCTTGGCTATGGTCGACGCGATATTAACCATGTCGGGCCGGCGACTTGATGCCGCAGCGTATTGTTCCTATAATACACACAATATCTTGCGTGACGGGCTGGCCGCGTTCAGGCTGGCGCTTCATTCCGGGTCCAGAAAGGCACTTCAATGGCACTCGAGCCCACCACCGAAACATCGGTCGACACCCCGACCGCGACCAAGATCAAGCTCGATCCGCCGGACGCGCTCCAGGCGGTGCCGGTCAACGAAGCCTCGGGCCTGGTGCCATTGAAGGCCGACGAGACCAGCCAGCTCGACGACAAGGTCGCCAAGTTCGTCGATGAGCTTGCCGCGCTCGACAGCAACAGCCCCGACTTTGGCAAGAAGGTCGACCAGCTGACAGCGATGGGCCGCAAGGAAATCGCCGAAGCGGCTGGCGCGTCCAACCGCTTCCTCGATCGCCCGGTGAAGGCGATCGACAGCGATACCGGGATTGGCGCCGATCTGACCGAGCTTCGCCGCACGGTCGAAAGCCTCGACCCCAAGGAAGCCGGCAAGGGTATGACCACCCGCAAGTTCCTCGGCATCATTCCGTTCGGCAACAAGGTGAATAATTACTTCGACAAATATCGCAGTTCGCAGACCCACATTTCGGCGATTCTCGGGCGGCTGGCCAACGGCAAGGACGAATTGCTGATGGACAATGCCGCGATCGATACCGAGCGCGGCGGGCTGTGGAAGACGATGCACAAGCTCGAACAGATGATTCACATCTCCAAGACGCTCGACCGCACGCTCGAGGACAAGGCCAACCAGCTCGACGCGACCGACCCGGCCAAGGCCAAGGCAATCCGCGAGACGGCGTTGTTCTACACCCGCCAGCGGACCACCGATCTGCTCACCCAGATGGCGGTCACGGTGCAGGGCTATCTCGCGCTCGATTTGGTCAAGAAGAACAATGTCGAGCTGGTCAAAGGCGTCGACCGCGCCTCGACCACCACCGTTTCCGCCCTGCGCACCGCGGTCACCGTCGCCTCGGCAATGTCGAACCAGCGCCTCGTGCTCGAACAGATTGGCGCATTGAACACCACCACCGCGAACATGATCGACACCACCGGCGAATTGTTGAAGCATCAGTCGGGCGCGATCCACGAGCAGGCCGCGAGCTCGACCATCCCGCTCGAGACGCTCCAGCGCGCGTTCCAGAACATCTACGACACGATGGACTCGATCGACGCGTTCAAGCTCGCCGCATTGGCCAACATGAAGCAGACCGTCGAGACATTGGGCAGCGAAGTCGCCAAGTCGAAGGGCTACATCGCCCGCGCCGAGGGTGTCGCCCAGGGCCGGCTCGAGAACACGTCCTCGCCGTTCGAGGCGCTCGATAGCAAATGAGCCTCGACAAGTTCGATGCGACCATGGCGCGCGCCGACCGGGTGATGGCCCGGGTCGACGAGCGCCAGGGTGCGAGCGGCAATGCCCGCTTGCGCGAACGTAATCGCAAGATGGGTGGCTATGGCCGCGCCCTCACCAAGGCCACCATCGCCGCTTTGGTGATCATGATCGGCGCGATGGCGATTGGACTGCTCAATCCGATCGGGATCATCGGCTTTGTCTTGGCAGTGGGGATCGCGCTGGTGGCATTCGGGCTGATCCTGTTCGGCGGAGCAGCCGCCACCGCAACCGCACCGAAAGTCCCGACCGACGCCTCCAACGGCGAGATGGTCGACAAGTTCGACAGCTACATGTTCCGCGCCCGCCGCGGCCTCCCCGCCCCGGCGCAGGCCGAGATCGACCGCATCGGCAATGCGCTCCCGCCGCTGCGCGAATCGCTCGCCCGTCTCGGCGATACAGTGCCCGAGGCGCAGGATGCGCGGCGCCTGCTCTCGATCCACCTCCCCGGCCTGATCGACCGCTACCTGCACGTCCCCGCCGCCTACCGGACCGAGGCCGATGGCGAAGGCAAGACCGTCGATCAGCGGCTGGTCGAAGCGCTCGCCGCGGGCCGCGAGGCGCTCGGCGACATTGCGCAATCGCTGGCCCGAGGCGACGTCGCCGCGTTCGAAACGCAGGGCCGCTTCATCGAGGCGAAGTATAAAGAGAAGTCGTTAGACTAGCCGACGATTCCCGCCGCTTTCAGCTTCTCCAATTCCTCCGCGCTCACCCATTCGGTCAGCAAATCCCCATGCTCCCCCAACCCCGGCGGCGGCAATTCCGAATCCTGCCGTGCCCCGTCGATGCGGATCGGCGATCCGACCATTTCGACCGGCCCGAGCGCACCCCCGCCAGCCCGAATCCGCACCCCGCGATGCACCGCCTGCGGATCGGCCAGCGCCCGCGTCACGCTATTGATCGGCCCCGCCGGAATCCCCGCCTCGTCGAGCATCGCCAGCCAGTCCGCCGCCGGCCGCGCGGAGATGATCTCGGCGATCATCGGCACCAGCAAGTTGCGGTTGGCGACTCGCGCCGCATTGGTCGCATAGCCCGGCTCGTCGGCCCATTGCCCGCGCCCCAATAACGTCGCCAGCTTGGCAAACTGTCGGTCATTCCCCACCGCGATGATGATCGGCTGGTCGGCCGCTTCGAACGGCTGGTAGGGTACGATATTGGGGTGGCCGACCCCCTGCCGCCCCGGCTCCTTGCCGCTGACGATCGCATTCGACGCTTGGTTGGCGAGCATCGCCAATTGCGTGTCGAACAATGCCATGTCGATTGTCGCCCCCTCGCCGGTGTTGTCGCGGCGCACCAGCGCGGCGAGGATCGCGTTGGCAGTGTACATGCCGGTGAACAAATCGGCGACCGCCACCCCGACGCGCATCGGCCCGCCGCCCGCCTCGCTATCGGGCAGCCCGGTCAGGCTCATCAGCCCGCCCATCCCCTGGATGATGTAATCGTACCCTGCGCGCGCCGCATAAGGCCCGTCCTGCCCGAAGCCGGTGATCGAGGCGTAAATCAACCGCGGATTGGCCGCGCGCAGGCTCGCCGCATCGAGCCCGAACTTCTTCAGTCCCCCAACGCGGAAATTCTCGACCAGCACATCGGCATCCGCGGCCATTTTGCGCACCAGGTCAGCGCCCTCGGGCGTGGAAAAATCAACCGCTACCGATCGTTTCCCGCGATTGGCGGCAAGATAATAAGCGGCAACCCGCTCATCACCGCTTTCATGCCACGGCGGCCCCCAATGTCGCGTGTCGTCGCCCAACCCCGGCTGTTCGACCTTGATCACCTCGGCGCCAAGATCGGCCAGGCTCTGCGTCGCCCACGGCCCCGCCAGCACCCGCGACAAGTCGAGGACGCGGATTCCGGTGAGCGGTTTGGTCATGCTCTCGCTTTTCCGCTCATCCTGAGGAGGGATTGAGCGTAGCCGAAAGCCCGTCTCGAAGGGCCCTTCGCATCAGCCAACACCGCCGCCGCCGCATTATGCCCCGGCGCGCCGGTCACGCCGCCGCCGGGATGCGCGCCAGATCCGCACAAATATAGCCCGGGCAATGGCATCCGGTAATCGGCGTGGCCGATCATCGGCCGCGCGCTGAACAATTGGTCATTGCCCATCTTGCCGTGAAAAATGTCGCCGCCGATCAGCCCGAACCGCCGTTCGAGGTCGAGCGGCGAGTGGATCTGCCGCGCGATGATCGACTTGGCGAACCCCGGTGCCTCGGCATCTACCGTCGCGATGATCGCGTCCGCCGCCGCCTCGCGTTCGTCGTCCCACGTGCGGCCATCGGGCAATTTGAAGCGGAAATGCTGGCAAAATAGGCTCGCGACATGCTTGCCCTTGGGCGCCAGCGTAGGGTCCAATGTCGAGGGAATCAGCATCTCGACCACCGGCTTCTTGCTCCACCCGTTCAGCGCCGCATCGGCATAAGCGCGGTGCATGTAATCCATCGACGGCGCAAAGATGATCCCCGCGGTCAGATGCTCGCCGCGTCCCGGCCGGGCGGTGAAACTGGGCAAGGCGTCGAGCGCCACGTTCATCCGGAAGGTCGCGCTTTCGCAGCCCCAATGGGCGAAATGCTGCTCGACCTCGCGGCTCACCGCGCCGGTCGGTACCAATTTGTCGAACAGCAATTTCGGGTTGACGTTGGCGACGATCTGCGGCGCTCGCCAGCTCTTGCCTCCCGCCGCCACCCCGACCGCGCGGCCTTTCTCGACAATCACTTCGCTGACCGGCGAGTTGAGGACGATATCGACCCCCGCCTCGCGGCAGGCCTTGGCCATCGCCTGCGTAATCGCGCCCATCCCGCCGATCGCATGACCCCACGCGCCGGCCACCCCGGCCGCCTCGCCGAACAGATGGTGGAGCAGCACATAGGCCGTCCCCGGCGTATATGGACTGGCGAAATTGCCGACGATCCCGTCGAACGCGAACAGCGCCTTGGCCATGTCGCCTTCGAAAAAGCGGTCGAGGATGTCGCCTTCGCTCTTCGTCGCAAACTCGTGCAACGTGCGCACTTCGGAGGTTTTCAGCCCGACCAGATCCTTGCCGAGCGCCGCCAGCGCCGGCCACCCGCGCACCCCCGCACCAGCACCCGGCGGGGCTTTCAAAATCCATTTCTTGACCAGCCGGACCACTGTCTCAAGCTCGGCATTATAGCGGTCGTATCCCGCACCATCGGCCGCCACGTGCCGCGCAATATCGGCCCGAGTCCGTCCCCCGCGCCCGGTCAGCAGATATTTGCCATCCGGCCCGGGGAGGAAATTATCGCGCCTGCGCAGCACGACCTTCAAGCCGTGCCGCTCAAGCTCCATCTCGCGGATGACCTTGGGCTGGAGCAGCGACACCGTGTAGCTCGCCGCCGAATTGCGGAATCCCGGGTGGAATTCGTCGGTCACCGCCGCCCCGCCAACCTTGTCCGCGGCCTCGAGGATGGTGACCTTCATGCCCTTCTTGGCGAGATAATAAGCGCAGGTCAGCCCATTATGGCCGCCCCCGATAATGATCGCGTCGGTCACTTCATCAGCACCAATTCTTCGGCCATCGTCGGATGCAGCGCGAAGGTCGCGTCGAAATCCGCTTTGGTCAGTTTGGCCTTGACCGCAATCGCCGCGGCCTGGAGGATTTCGGGCGCATCCGGCCCGATCATATGCAGCCCGACAATCACGTCGGTCATGTCGTCGACAATGATCTTGTACAGCGAACGCTCGTTGCGCCCGGCGAGCACATTCTTCATCGGCCGAAAGTCCGAGACGAAGGTCCGCACCGAGCCCAATTTGTTTTTCGCCTGGCCCTCGGTCATCCCGACGCTGGCGATCGGCGGGTGGCTGAACACGGCGTGCGGCACGTTGGTATAATCGACCCGCGTCGGCTTGTCGCCGAACACGCTGTCGGCAAACGCCTGCCCCTCGCGGATCGCGACCGGGGTCAGCTGGATGCGGTCGGTGACGTCGCCCACCGCGTAGATCGACGGCACGTTGGTGCGATTGTCGTCATCGACCTTGATCTGGCCATTGTCGCCAATCTCCACGCCGGCCGCGTCGAGCCCCAGCCCTTCGACGTTCGGCTTGCGTCCGATGGCGAACAACACTTCGTCGGCCTCCAGATCGTCGCATCCGCCCATGGCGATCTTGAGCGTGCCGTCGGCTTGCTTCTCGATCGAATTGAAGGTCGAGTTGAACTTGAAGTCGATGCCCTTGGCCAGGCTGATCTGGAGCAGCCGGTCGCGCAATTGCTCGTCATAGCCGCGCAGGATCGCGTCGCTGCGGTTGACGATCGTCACATGGCTTCCGAACTGGTGGAAAATGCCGGCGAACTCATTGGCGATGTAACCGCCCCCGGCGATCACGATGCGCTTGGGCAGGCGCTCGAGATGAAACACTTCATTCGACGTGATGCAATGCTCGACTCCCGGCACGTCGGGCAGCATCGGCCGCGCCCCGGTCGCCACGCAGATGATGCGCGCAGTGCGAACCTCGCCCGATGCCAGCCGCACGTCGTTCGGCCCGATCAGCTCGCCGCGCTCGTGGAAAATCGTCACGTCGTGATTGGCCAACGTCTGGGTATAAATCTGCTCGAGCCGGTCGACCTCGGCAAGCACATTGTCGCGCAACACCGGCCAGTTGAACTGGCACGTCGAGATGTCCCACCCGAACATCGCCGCGTCGTTCAGATCCTCGGCGAAATGCGCGCCATAGATCAGCAATTTCTTGGGCACGCAGCCGCGGATCACGCAGGTCCCGCCGACCTTATGCTCCTCGACGATCGCCACCTTCGCTCCATGCGCCGCCGCCACCCGCGCAGCACGCACCCCGCCCGATCCGGCGCCGATCACGATCAGGTCGAAATCATTCGTCACAGGCCAGCCCTCTCGATCAACGCGCGGGTCGAGACGTCGAACTTCTCGCGATGCTCGGGGTCGTCGAGTTCGCGCGCCAGCCGCTTACCGAGTTCGACCCCGAACTGGTCGAATGAATTGATGCCGAGCAAAATGCCCTGAACAAATGTGCGCTGCTCATAGAATGCTATCAACGCGCCCAGCGTGCGCGGGTCAAGCCGGTCGAGCAATATCGTCGATGATGGCCGATTGCCGGGGAAATATTTGTATGGATCCGCGGGCTTGTCGCCGGCCATCAGCGCGGCCCCTTGCGCGAACGCGTTGAGCAGCAGGGCGCGATGATGCGCCGGGTCCTGGCTATCCTCGGCCTCGATCACCCCGACGAACTCGACCGGTAGCAGATGCGTGCCCTGGTGGAGCAGTTGGAACACCGCATGCTGTGCATCGGTCCCGGTCCCGCCCCACGTGACCATCGCGCTCGGCCGGTCGAGCGGCTCCCCTTCTGCGGTGACCGACTTACCGTTGGATTCCATCTCCAATTGCTGGAGGTAAGACGGCAGCAGTCGCAGCCGCTCGTCATAGGCGAACACGCCGCGCGTCTCGCACTTAAGCCGCTGGCTGTAGGTGAGATCGGCGAACGCCGCGATCATCGGCACGTTGGCGGCGGGATCGGTCAAGCGGAAATGGCGATCCATTTCGCCCGCGCCCTCGAGCAATTCTTCAAACGCTTCCCAGCCCAAGGCCAGCGCGACCGAGAAACCGACCGACGACCACAAGGAATAACGCCCGCCGACACCCTCGTCGAATGGCAGGATGCGGGTTTCGTCGATCCCGAACTTGATTGCTTCCTCAGGGTTGGCGGTGACCGCAATCACCCGGCCAAAGGGATCCTCGACCCCCGCCTCCTGCATCCACGCAATGGCCGCGCGGATGTTCATCAGCGTCTCGGCGGTGGTGAAAGTCTTCGATACCGCGACGATTAGGGTCGATTCGGGGTCGTGCGGGTCGCATGCGTCGTCGACCGCCTGGCCGTCGATGTTGCTCAGCACGCTGACCCCGTAATTGCCGATGTCGCGGCCCAGGGCGTCGAGCAATAATTCGGGCCCGAGCGCAGATCCGCCGATGCCGATGTGGATCAGGCCATGGACCTCGCCGAACGCCCCGGCCTCGATTGCGTCGACCATCGACCGCATGCGTTGGTGGAGCGCGGCAGCCTTGGCGACATCCTCGGGCGAGCCTTGGCCACGCTCGGCGACATGGGTTGCCGGGCGGCCCTCGCTGACATTGACGATGGCGCCTGAAAACAAAGCTTCGCGCTTGGCGGCAAACCCCTTCGCCTCGGCCAGCGCTTCGAACTTGGCAATCAGATCGGCATCGAGGTGGGTTTTCGACCAGTCGAAATGAATCCCGCCGACGTCGAACGACAGGCGATTCAGCCGGTCGGCATCGCCATCGAACAATTGGTTGAGCCGGGCCACGTCATGGCCGTCGATCGCGGCCCACGGGTCGCTGCTTGGGGGTGCTGAGGTCATTGCCGCCCTCTTAGAACGGCGCGCCGCAAAAACCATCCCCGCTTGACCTTGTCGCAGCGGCTCGAAAGAAGGCCGCCGATGCCCGATGCCTCCCCAGCCGAACCCGAAGCCGCACCGCGCACCAATGACCGCAGCCTGATTCGCTTCGTTGCGACATTGGTCATCCTCGCCTGGGTGTTGCGCAGTTTGATTGTCGCGCCGTTCAGCATCCCCTCGGGGTCGATGCAGCCGACGATGGCGATCGGCGATTATCTGTTCGTCGCCAAATGGCCCTACGGCGTCTCGCGCTACAGCTTCCCGCAGCAAATCCCGTCGTTCGACGGCCGCGTGCTCGGCCGCCTGCCTGATCGCGGCGATGTGGTGATCTTCAAGCGGCCTGACGCCAGCGGACAGGATTGGGTCAAGCGGGTCATCGGCCTGCCCGGCGATACCGTCTCGGTCAGCGGCGGAGTGGTGTTCCTTAACGGCCGCGCGATCACCCGCCAGTCGATTGCCCCGGTGAGAATGACCTACAGCCCCAACAGCCCCTGCCGCGCCGCGCCCGGCGCGGTCCTTCAGCAGGCGAACGGCAGCTGCGATTATCCCGCCTATCGCGAGACCCTTCCCGGCGGCCGATCCTATGTCGTGTTCGACCAGCTGCAGGGCGGCCCCGGCGATGACCGCGCCACGGTCACCGTCCCCGCCGGCCAGCTATTCTTGATGGGCGACAATCGCGACGACAGCCTCGACAGCCGCTTTTCCCTCGCAGAAGGCGGCATCGGCCTTGTCCCGGTCGATCGGCTGGTCGGTCGCGCCGTCTTCGCGTTCTGGTCGACCGACGGTAGCGCGTCCTACTGGAAGCCTTGGACGTGGTTCAGCGCCTTGCGCTTCAAGCGGATCGGGACCAGCTACCAACCATGACCGACCTTCGATCTTTCCTGACCAAGGCGCTTGGCCACGAGCCGACCAATATCGCGCTGTACGAGCAGGCGTTGACCCACGGCAGCGCCAGCCGCACCACCTACGAGCGGCTCGAATTCCTCGGTGACCGGGTGCTCGGCCTGGTGGTCGCCGAATGGCTGTACGAGCGCTTTCCCGAAGAGCCCGAAGGCCAGATGAGCCGCCGCTATAATGCTTTGGTTGCGCGCGAGACCTGCGCCGATGTCGGGCGCGAACTCGGCGTGCCGGCCGAGATCCGCCTCGGCCGCCAAGCCCGCGAAGATCGCGCGACCGAATCCGACAATGTGATCGGCGATGTGATCGAGAGCCTGATCGGCGCCTTATACTTCGACGGTGGATACGGCTCGGCCAAATCCTTCATCCGCACCGCCTGGGCGTCGTATCTCGACAGCCAGGATGGCGCGCCGGTCCACCCCAAATCGGCGCTGCAGGAGCTTGCAGCGGCGAAGAATTGGGCGCCGCCGACCTATGAAATCGTCAGCCGCTTCGGCAAGCATCACGCCCCGACCTTCCGCATCAAGGTCAGCATCCGCGGCGCTGGCGAGGCCGAGGCGGAGGGCCCGTCGAAACAGGATGCCGAAACTGCGGCCGCGACCGCGCTTCTGGATCTCATCAGCTCTACCAAAAACCGACCGTCCTGAGCTTGTCGAAGGACTGCCTTTGCCCTTCTGGACTTACATGCTTCACGTCAACGGCGGCAAATTTTACGTCGGCCATACGGACGATCTTTGTCGAAGGATTGCTCAACATGAGACGGGCGCTCTTCCGGGATTCACGCGCGATCATCTTCCGGTTAAACTTGTTTGGTCGCAGGAATTCACTACTCGGCACGAAGCAAGAGAATCTGAGAAGCGCCTGAAGGGCTGGAGCCGCGCCAAGAAACTGGCGCTGATCCGCGACGATTGGGAGCGGATTTCATTTCTCGCAAAGAGCAAGGGCAGTCCTTCGACAAGCTCAGGACAAGCGGAGTTTAATGACTAGTAATTCTCCACCGCAGCGCTGCGGCATCGTCGCCGTCCTGGGTGCGCCAAACGCCGGCAAGTCGACCCTGGTCAACGCCCTGGTCGGCCAAAAGGTGGCGATCGTCAGCCCCAAGGCGCAGACCACCCGCGCCCGCCTGATGGGCATTGCCATCGCCGATGAAACGCAGATGCTGCTGGTCGACACGCCGGGCATCTTCACCCCCAACCGCCGCCTCGACCGCGCGATGGTCAAGGCCGCATGGGAAGGCGCCGAAGATGCCGACCGGCTGGTGCTGGTGATCGACGCGGCGGCCAAGGTCGGGCCGCGGGTCGAGCAAGTGATCGAAGGCGTCGAGGCGCGGTCCGAGCCCAAGATATTGGTGCTCAACAAGGTCGATATCGCCGACAAGGGTCAGCTTCTCACCATCGCCCAGCGTCTCGCCGAACGCCTCAAGCCCGAGCAGATTTTCATGATTTCCTCGACCACCGGCGACGGGGTCGAAGACCTGAAAGCGCACCTTGCCGCCGCGATGCCGACCGGCCCGTGGCACTTCCCCGACGACCAACTGACCGACGCCACCGACCGCATGGTCGCCGCCGAGCTGACCCGCGAGCAACTCTACCTCCAGCTCCACGCCGAAGTGCCTTACTCGGCCGCGGTCGAGACCGAGAAATGGGAAGATCGCAAGGACGGATCGACCGTCATCCACCAGCAAATCCTGATCGAACGCGACAGCCAGAAGGCGATCGTCGTCGGCAAGGGCGGCGCGCGGTTGAAAGCCATCGGCCAAGCGTCACGCGAAGCGATCGCCGAACATTTGGGGCGAAAGGTCCACTTGTTCCTGCACGTAAAGGTCAATCCCAAGTGGGACGAGGACCGCGGGCTGTACGAGGATATTGGACTGGATTGGGCGGATTAGCTAGCGTTCCTTCACACCTGCCGCGCACAGATATTTGATGATCGTGTCACCAGCGCCCACTGGAAGGCAACGGAGCGGCAACAAGTAGAATGCCCGGTCGTCCTGATAGAGCAACAGGCTGGTATGGTCAGCGGCCCAACGATGATAATCTTTCCAGGACACATGCACTTCGCCACGCTCCGAGCGGAAGTGAAGTTTCTTGGGATCCCACTGCAAACGTTGTTCGGTTTGCAGCATTCGAGATTGGCTCCATGTTCGTCGAGCTTGGCGCGGAATCATTATCCACCCAACTAGACAGATCGTGATGATGAACAACCAAACTCCGCCGAGCGAGAAGGCATAAATCGCGCTATCAAAGCCGTCGGAATAAAGTGGTGAAAGCAGTGCAAGCGACCCTGCGCTGAGGAGAAATGTGAACAACTACCGGCGCGAATATATGCTTTTGCGAAAGTGTAATCGGTTGGCAGCAGTCAAATCCGCCGGCGTGATCGCATATGTTCCGTCGTTCATTTTTCCTCCAACACCTCCCCCACCCACTCCGGCACCTCGACACTCGCCAGCCCAAACCGCCGCTCATCAAAGAACATGCTCCCCTGGCTCGGCTCGAGATTGATCTCCAGCGTCCGCGCCCCGACGTATTTCGCGGTCTGGACGAACCCCGCCGCCGGATAGACCGCGCCCGAGGTGCCGATCGACACGAACAGGTCGCACGCGCGCAACGCCCCCTCGATCACCTCCATCTCGTACGGCATCTCGCCAAACCACACGATGTCGGGGCGGACCATTCCAGTTAAACCACAGGCAGGACAAAAATTCCCGTTGGGTAACATATCCCCCGTCCACCCAAACCGCTCATCACAAGCCAAACACCACCCGCGCAGCAATTCCCCGTGCATGTGCAGCAGCCGCCTGGCCCCCGCCCGCTCGTGCAGATCGTCGACATTCTGCGTGACGATCAGCAATTCGCCCGGCCATTCCGCATCGAGCCGCGCCAGCGCGACATGCGCCGCATTGGGCTCGACCTCGCCCAGCCGCGCCCGCCGCGCATCGTAAAACTCGTGAACCAAAGCCGGATCGCGCGCATACGCCTCGGGAGTCGCGACATCCTCGACCCGGTGCCCCTCCCACAACCCGTCCGCCGCGCGAAACGTCGCCAGCCCGCTCTCCGCGCTAATCCCCGCGCCGGTCAGGATGATGATGTTGCGAACGCGATCAGTCCTTCTCGCCGGTCTCCGCCTCCAGCGCTGCGGCATTGCCGGTGAAGCGCAAGCCCACCAGCCCCTCGGCCAGCGCCTCGATCCGCCCGCCGCGCGGACCGTCTTCATCGACGCTCCACGCTGCCAGGTCGATCCGTTTCATCCCGTGCGACTCGAGCGAGGCGCTGAGTTTCGACACGTCGTTGGCGACCAGCGCGGCATAGCTCGCCTCAACCTCGGCAAGCTCGCGCTCCAGCGCATCGACATAGGCCAGCGCATAAGGCGTCGGCCGACCCTCGGTGCCGTTCACCGCGCCATAAGCGGTGTCCATATGCTCACGCAGGCGCTCCTCGCCGGTGATCGCCCCGCCCTCCTTGGTGGCGACGAGCAATTTGCGCAGTGCATCGGCCTTGGCGGCAACCGCCTTGGCCTGCTCGCGAGTCGCAGGCGGCGCGTCCGCCTTGGCCGCCAACGCCGAGCTTTGCGCCCGCACCGCATTGATCTGCGCGTTCAATTTGCTCATCCGCAGGAACAGTCCCTTGACCCGCTCGGCGGCGTCATATTGCACCTTGCGGTCGGCGATGGAGAAGGTCGCGCGTTTATCGAGCGTCAGCACCAGTGGCGCGGTCGAGACCTGACCATTCTTGGTCAGGCGGACGGAATAATTGCCCGGCATGATCCGCTGCCCAACGGTCGACGCACCGGCGAGCGAGGCGGCAGGCGGCACCATCGGTGGCTTGGTCCGCATCGACCAGGTGATGCGGTTGAGCCCCTTGCTCTTCTTGGCCGGGAGCGACTCGACCACATTGCCGGCCGCGTCGAGCACTTCGAGCTTCATCCGCCCGATCACGTGGCGCTGCTTCTGGAAGTAGGTGATGACCGCGCCCGACGGCGGGTTTTCGCCGAAATAGGTCGTGTCGCCCTCAGCCCAGCCACCGCCGGCCTCGATCCGCATTTGCTGCGGCGCGCTGCCGATCAACGTGGCCTCGGACGCCAGGGTCGCGGGCGTCAGCGCCCGCAACGGGCTGACGTCGTCGATCACCCAGATGCCGCGACCATGGGTCGCGAGTACCAGATCGTCCTCGCCACTGGGAAGCGCGATGTCGCGCACCGCCACCGCCGGGAAATTGTTCGGCCTGAAGCGCGCCCAATGCGCCCCGCTGTCGACCGAGGTGAACAGCCCCATCTCGGTCCCGAGATAGAGAATGTCGGCCCGTTGGCGATCTTCGCGGATGACATGGGCATAACCCTCGACCCCGGATCCCGGCGTGATCAGCGGCGTCCAGCTCTTGCCATAATCGCGGGTGCGATAGAGCCGCGGGGTGAAGTCGCCGGTCGTGTGGCGATCGACCGTGACATAGGCGGTGGCGGGGTCATAGCGGCTCGCCTCAACCCAGCTGATCCAGCTGTCCGGGGGCAGTTTGAGCGCCTTGGTGACGTTGGTCCAATTGGCGCCGCCGTTGCGGGTCAGCTGGACATTGCCGTCGTCGGTCCCGACCCAGATCTGCCCTGCCGCGCGCGGGCTTTCGCTGATCGAATAGATCGTGGTGTGCATTTCCGCGGCCGAATTATCGACCGTGATCCCGCCCGATTCCTCCTGCTTTTGCATCAGCGGATTGTTGGTCGTCAGGTCGGGCGAAATCCGCTCCCAGGTCGCGCCATGATCGCGGCTTCGCGACAGGAATTGCGACCCGATGTAGATCGTGCCGCGCTCGTTGGGCGACAGCGCGATCGGCGTGTTCCAATTGTAGCGCAACTTCTCCTTGAAGCCCGGCCGCGGCATGATGTCGGTCTTTTCGAGCGTCTTGCGATTGATCCGCCCGATATTGCCGCCCTGCGCCTCGGCATAAGCGAAATTGGGGTCGGCCGGGTCGCTGAACGTCCAGAAGCCGTCGCCACCGTAGAGATTTTCCCACCGGCTGTTGCTGATCCCGCCGGGATATTCCTGGTCGCCGACCCAGCTCGAGTTATCCTGCAACCCGCCATAGACCTGGTACGGGTCGCGATCGTCGGTGCTGACATGGTAGAATTGGCTGATCGGCAGGTTCAGCCCGTGGCGCCATCGGCTGCCGCCATCCTCGCTGATCCACAGCCCGCCATCGTCGCCGCCGATCATGTGCTTGCTATTGGTCGGGTCGATCCACAAGGCGTGCCAGTCGGCATGGCTCCCGCCGCCCGATCCGGTGAAGCTCTTGCCGCCATCTTCCGACGCGATCACCGAATAGCCCATCTTGAATACGCGCTGGTCATTGTTGGGGTCGACCACCATCCGGCCGAAGTAGAACGGCCGCCAGACCATGCCCTGGCTGCGGTCGCGTTCCTCAAAGGTGCGGCCGCCATCCTGCGACACGTACAGCGCGGAACGGACATTCTCGACAAACGCATAGACCTGGCGCGGATTGTTGGGCGCGAAGGTGATCTCGACCCGGCCCCACGGCTGCGCAGGCAGGCCTTTGGCATTGCCCGCGTTAAGCTCGGTCCAAGTGCGTCCGGCATCGCGCGATTCCATCATCCGGCTGCCCGAAGCGGCCTCGGGCCCCTCACCGCCGGAGCGGAAGGTGTAGCCCTTGCGGCGGAAGTCCCAGGTGCCGGCGAGCAAGCGGTTATGGTCGCTCGGATCCATCGCCACGGTCGAACAACCGGTCGACAGATTGGCGCCCTTGATGATCAGCGCCCAGGTGCGGCCGCCGTCGCTGGTCTTGTACAGGCCGCGATCGGCGCTGTCGGACCACAACCGGCCCGGCGCGCAGACATAGACCGTATTGCCGTCCTTGGGGTCGATCAGCACGCGGGTGATCCGCTCGCTGTTGGGCAGGCCGACCCAGTTCCAGGTCTCGCCACCGTCGACCGATTTATAGACGCCATTGCCGACCGAAACCGAGTTGCGGGTCCAGCTTTCGCCGGTCCCGACCCAGATCACCTTGGGGTTGCTCGGGTCGATCGCGATATCGCCGATCGATTGCACCGGCTGGCGGTCGAACACTGGGCGGAAGCTCATCCCGCCATCTTCCGACTTCCACACCCCGCCCGACGCTGCACCGACGAACAGGGTGGTCTTGCCGTCGGCTTCGCGGTGCGCGGCGAGGGCGGCGATTCGGCCCGACATCTGCGCCGAACCGATGTTGCGAATGCCGAGCCCTGACACCGAACTGGTGTCAGCGACCGGCGCGGCGCTGCTCGCGGCGAGCGTCGGCGTGGCGATGATGAGGGCGGCGGTGCCAAGCAGGATCTTGCGCATGCGGATTACTCCTTGCTCGACGAGGGCGGGGTGGCGGCAGCGGGTTTCGCCGGATCGCCGGGAAGCGCAAACAGGCTCGCCGGGGCGTCGACGTTGGCGGTCACTTTCTCGACCACCAGCCGCGAGCGCGAGTTTGAATTGTCCCCGTTCCAGGCGTCGATCGCCATCGGGAAATAGACCCCGTCAACCTTCTCATAATCTCCGAGCTCGCTGTTATTGACCGACAGGATGCCGCGTTGGCGGCGCATCTCGGTGACCTTGATCTCGAGGAAGGTGTCGGGGTCGAGCAGATAGTCAAACTCGTCACCATCGGGTTGGACGACCTTCAATTTGTACGATTTGGTGCCATCGAAATCCTCGAAACCCTCGGCGGTCACGCGGCTCTTGTTGGCGGCGGCGGACAGCAGGGTGCCGCTGACCAAGGCCTGGTCAGCCATCGCGCGGCCTTCGTCACCCGACATTTTCTCGGCGTCGCGCCGACCGGCGAACGGGTTGATCTTCCAGCCATTGGCGCCGTCGAACGCTTGGACGATGGTCAGCCCCTGTACCGTCAGATCGTCGCGCACCGCGTCACCCGCCGGCTGGCGAAGCCGCACTTCCTTAAACTTGAGTTCGAAGTCGCCTGCGGTCAGCAGCCGCCCTTCGACCTGCAGCGACTTGATCGCGGCAAGGGCAGCAGCACCGCCACGCGCTTCCAGGTTTTTGGCGACCAATTGGTCGGCGGTGAATGATTGCTGCGCGGATGCGGCGGTTGAGGCCAGTGCGATCGCGAGCAGGCCCGACGTCAGTTTCATCATCGACGACTCCCCCTGTGTTAATGAACATCATGGGAGTGGCCTCGCGCCTTGGCAATCATGCTTTCGACAAACCGCCTAACGCCCATTGACAAAAATGTCAGTAAAGCGTAGTAATTGCACCGTGGCCCAACCCTCATTCCAGTATCCGGTCGGCATCCTGCCCGCCGACATCGACCACATGGGTCATGTCAATAACAGCGTGTACCTGAAATGGGTGCAGGAAGCGGTCATTCGCTATTGGGAAAGCCTCGCTCCGCCAGAAGCCGTCGCCCGCCACCTGTGGGTCGCGCTGAGCCACGAGATCAATTACCACCGCCCGACCTTCCTCGACGACATCGTCGTTGCCGACGTGATCGCTGAAAAGGTCGAGGGCGCCAAGGCGCTGTTCACCACCGTGATCAAGCGCGGCGAAACCGTACTCGCCGAAGTGAAGTCGAGCTGGTGCTGCCTCGATGCGGTGTCCAAGCGCCCCGCCCGCCTCGCGCGCGATATCGCGGCGCGCTTCCTCCCCGAGGGCTGAGGATAGGGTTAACTTTGCGTTAGGCACGACTCGGCCACTGTGCATGATGCGCGTCCGGAACGATCGGCAACGCGTTCCTGGTGCGCTAGCGTGAGCGCCGGCCCTTCAGGCCGAATGGGCCGTGCAACGAATCGGCCCCGGGGAACAGGGGAAATCCAATCATCCGTAACCTAGTGATCGGCGCGGCCGCGCTGGCCGCCGCCATGTCGGCACCCGCCGTCGCCCAGCAAAGTTCAATGAAGCCGGGCGCGATGTGGAGCGCTGGAAGGATCGCGGTCGAAGAAGGCCAGATGCAGAATTACATGGATTATCTGACCAAGACCTGGATGGCCAACCAGGAATACTCCAAATCGCAAGGCTGGCTGCTCGACTATCATGTGCTGCAAAGCATCAACCCGCGTGATGGCGAACCCAATATCATTCTCATCACTAGCTTCGCCGACATGCCGACGGCGGCCGAGGCCGATCGACGCAGCGACATCCTCAACAAGCGCATGAGCCAGGACGATCATGCCGCTGCGGCGGCGAGCGGCGGTCGCAACAAGATGCGCAATCTGATGGGCAGCGTGCTGTATCGCGAAATGGTCAAGCGCTGATCTTCGGCAGTGCCGGTGCGCCGCAGTTGCGCGCGCACCGGCACTGCGCCATCACGGCGCCATGCGCACCGACCAGCAACCGCTCCGCCTGACGCTTTACGCCCCGCGGGGCCGAATGGGGCGGGCGATCACTGCCGCGATCGAATCCGCGAATGACATCATTGTCGACGATGACCATGGCGACGTGCTGGTCGACTTCTCCTCCCCCGACGGGCTTCGGTCGAGCCTCGATCAAGCGATGAGCGCCGGCATTCCAATCCTGGTCGGGACGACCGGCCTGACCGAGGGCCATCACGAGTTGATCGCCGACGCGGCGACCGTCGTGCCAATTCTCGTTTCGCCCAACACCTCGCTTGGCATTGCGGTGCTGACCGACCTGGTCGAGCGCGCCGCTCGCGTGCTCGGGCCCGACGATTGGGATGTCGAGATCGTCGAAATCCACCACAACAAGAAGAAGGACGCACCGAGCGGGACCGCGCTGCATCTAGGCAAAGCGGTCGAGGAAGGTCGCGGCTTCAATGCCGAGGAGGAAATCGGCCGCTGCGGTACCGGTCCCCAGCGCGAGGCCGGCCTGATCGGCTATTCCGCAGTGCGCGGCGGCACGGTGCCCGGCGATCATGACGTCCTGTTCCTCGGCCGCGATGAACGGATCATCTTGTCCCACCGCGCCGAGAATCGCGCCATTTTCGCCGCCGGCGCCCTTGCCGCCGCACGCTTTCTGCACGGCAAGCCGGCGGGCCTTTACTCGATGCGCGACGTCGTCGATTCGCTGTGAACAAGGCCGACGCGTTCGAATTCTACCGCCGGCTGGCGGAGGGCGATCCGTCGCCCCAGACCGAGCTTGAATATGTGAACCCTTACACGTTGCTGGTCGCGGTGGCGCTGTCGGCGCAGGCGACCGACGTCGGCGTCAACAAGGCCACGCGCCGCCTATTCGCCAAGGTCACCACCCCGCAGCAGATGCTCGACCTTGGCGAGGAGGCCCTGCGCGACCAGATCAAGACGATCGGCCTGTTCAACACCAAGGCCAGGAATGTGATCGCCGCCGCGCGCATCCTGGTCGACCGGCACGGCGGCGTCGTCCCCGCCGACCGCGACCTGCTCGAAACCCTCCCCGGGGTCGGCCGCAAGACCGCCAATGTCGTCTTAAACGTCGCCTTCGGTCACCCGACGATCGCGGTCGATACCCACATCTTCCGCGTCGGCAACCGCACCGGCCTGGCCAAAGGCAAGACCCCGCTTGGCGTCGAACTGAAACTGGAAAAGATCACCCCCGCGCCGTTCATGGCGCACGCGCACCACTGGCTGATCCTCCACGGCCGCTACATCTGCAAGGCGCGCACCCCCGAATGCTGGCGCTGCCCGGTGGTCGACCTTTGCGCGTTCAAGCCCAAGACACCGGCGCCGAAGAATGCAAACATCCGCTCATCCTGAGGAGGGACTGAGCGAAGTCGAAGGCTCGTCTCGAAGGGCTAAAACCAAACCCGCCCCAGCCGCTGGCTAAGCCCGGTCAGCAATTCATATTGCGACAATCCCGACGCCTCCGCCGCCTCTGGCAACGCATAATCCAAAGTCACCCAGTCGCCCTCGGCCAAACCCGGCGCACCCGAACAATCCACCGCCACCAGATCCATCGACACCCGCCCGATCAGCGGCAGTTTCGCGCCGCCAAACGACGCACCGCCAACCCCGGCGAAACAGCGCAGATAGCCATCGGCATAGCCGATGTTCAAAATCGCCGCCTCGGTATCGCGCCCGGCGGTCCAGGTCGCGCCATAGCCGATGGTTTCGCCCGACTTGACGGTCCGCCGTTGCACGACCTCAGCCTCGGGAAAAGCGACCTGCGCGATATGCCCGGCCGCCTCGGAGCGCGGCACCCCGCCGTAAAGCGCCAGCCCCGGTCGGACGAGATCGAACGCATAGTCCGGCCCGAGGCAAATCCCCGCGCTGTTCGCCAAGCTGCGCCGACGCGCCGGCACCGCATCGGCGACGCCCCGAAACCGCTCGAGCTGCACGCGGTTCATCGCCGAATCTTCGTCGCCGCAGGCCAGGTGGCTCATCAATGTGTCGACCACCAACCCCTCGGCCAGCCCGACCTCCTCCACCCTCAGTCCGAGCCGGTTCATCCCGGTATCGACCATCAGGTCGCACGGCCGCCCCGGCGCAATCTCCTTCCACCGCGCCACCTGCCCCGGCGTATTGAGCACCGGTCGCGCCTCGCTCGCCAGCGCCGTCGCGACATCGGCAAGCCCAATCCCGTGGAGCACGATCAGGCTCGCGCCCTCGGGCAGTGCGCCAAGCGCATCGGCCTCGGCCCACGTCGACACGAAGAAATCGCGGCACCCCGCCCCACCCAGCAGCCGCACCACCGCGCGCGCGCCGAGCCCATAGCCATCCGCCTTGACCGCAGCCCCCGCGGGAGCCCGCGCGAAACCCTGCAGCCACCGCCAATTGGCGACGAGCGCGGCGGAATCGAGCCGAAGGCGGAGCGCGTGATGCATTAGACGAGCCGTAGCCAGCGCCTTATTCCGCGTCGAGCGCCGCTTTCGATTTTTCCCAATTCCGCCCGTCGAAGCGTTCGATGGCCAGCTCGATCGGCGCATCGAGGCAATGCGCATTGACGCTCCACGCCTCGGGATGACTGCGCGGCTGGTAAAAACTCTTCACCCCGCACACCGAACAAAACAAATGTTCCGCCGCTCCGCTGCCGAAGCGATACGACGTCAGCGCGTCGCCGCCCTGCTCGAGCGTGAAATCCGAGTGCGGAACGATGATGTGCAGGAAGCCGGTCATCGAGCAAATCGAACAATTGCAATCGAGCGCCGACACCGGCGGATCGGGCAGCCGCGCGACAAACCGCACCGCCCTGCAATGACATCCGCCACAGGCCGCCGCGCCCATTTCTCTTCCCCTCGCATCAACCGTTTCGTTGTTCGCAAGCCAACGTCCGTTTCTGTTAGGCTTTCATGTAGTTGGCGTACAAGGGGTGGGTATGGAAGATAACAAGGACTCCGAGGACGTCGAGCAACTGCTCGCTACCCCCGGCCTAGCCGATGCTTTGAAGAGCGATCGATTCAAGCAATTCCTCGACCATGTGCCGGTGGCGATCGCCGTGGCGAAACTTCGCCCGTCCGAGGAGATCACTTATTGCAATCTGGAATTCGAGCGGCTGACTGGCCTCGCAGCGGCTCAGATCCAGGGTAACGACTGGAACGTACTTCCCGGCGTTGCGGCACCGCATCACGACGACACGCCGTTGGGTGACGCCGTTCAAAGCGACGAAGAATATATCGGGACGTTCACGATCGATCACGACGGCCAACGGGTCGATGTGAATGCCTGGTCGAACACGATCGAGAGTGACGACGGCGTCCCGATGTTCCGCCTGGTGGCGTTGGCCAGCACCGGACAGCGTAGCCAAAATGCTGGCGAACAGCATGATCAATTGTTGCGCGACAAGGATGTCTTGCTGCGCGAATTGCAGCATCGTGTGAAGAATAACCTCCAGATGATCACCGCGCTGATCCGGATGGAGGCACGCAATGTGGCTGACGGGGAAACCGGGGAGCGGTTCGACCGTCTGGCCGGCCGAATCAATTCTCTGGCTTTGCTCTATGACCTGTTGTCGGGAGAAGGCGCAGATGATGGCATCGACCTTGGCGTCTATCTAAGCCAGGTCGCGTCGTCGGTCATGCAGGCCCATGCGGTCGAGGGGATTCGCCTGGAGCTGAAGGTCGACACTTGGCCGGTCTCGATCAACGTCGCCATGCCGACCGGCCTGGTGGTCAACGAACTCATGACCAACGCCCTCAAGCACGCCTTCGAAGGACGCGACGGCGGCACGATCACCGTGTCGAGTCTGGTCGACGACACTGGCTGCCGCGTGGTCGTTGCGGATGATGGCGTTGGCCTTCCGGAAGGCGCGACCTGGCCGCAATCGGGCAAGCTCGGCGCGGTGATCGCGCAATCACTGAAACAGAATGCCAAGGCCAGACTCGAAGTCACCTCCGCGCCGAACGAGGGCGTGCGAGTCGTCATCTTTTTCGCGCGAGAAGCGGCGGAGCCAGACGCGATATAGGGCGTGATTTAGCGCGCTCGCGCCTTCACCGTCCGCAATACGCGTCGTTCAATCACTCCACCGTCACGCTCTTCGCCAAATTCCTCGGCTGATCCACGTCCGTCCCCTTCAGCACAGCGACATGATACGCCAGCAACTGCACCGGCACCGCATAGACCAGCGGCGCGATCAGCGGATGCACTTCGGGCATTTCGATCGTCGCCATGCACCCCTCGCCCGCTTCGGCGATGCCCTTGGCGTCGCTGATCAGCACGATCCGCCCGCCCCGCGCGCGCACTTCCTGCATGTTGCTGACGGTCTTCTCGAACAACGGCCCTGACGGCGCGAGGACGATCACCGGGACGGCATCGTCGATCAATGCGATCGGCCCGTGCTTCATCTCGCCCGCGGCATAGCCCTCGGCGTGGATGTAGCTGATCTCCTTGAGCTTGAGCGCGCCCTCCAGCGCCATCGGATAATCGGGCCCGCGGCCCAGATACAGCACGTCGCGAGCCGGGACGATCAGCGGCGCAATCGCCGCAATATCCTCGTCATGCGCCAGCGCATCGCTGATCGCCTCGGGTGCTTCCTGGAGACGCTGGACGATCTCGCGCTCCTCCTCCGCCGTCAGCCGCCCCTTGGCCCGCGCCAGGTTCGCGGCCAGCGCGGCAAGCACCGCCAGCTGGCAGGTAAAGGCCTTGGTCGATGCCACGCCGATCTCCGGACCCGCATGCGTCGGCAGCAGCAGGTCCGCCTCGCGCGCCATCGAGCTGGTCGGCACGTTGACCACCACCGCGATCGTCTGGCCATGCGCCTTGGCGTGGCGCAGCGCGGCGAGCGTGTCGGCGGTCTCGCCCGATTGCGAGATGAACAACGCCAGCCCGCCCGCTTCGAGCACCGGGTCGCGATAGCGAAACTCGCTCGCCACATCGATGTCGACCGCGACGCGCGCGAACCGCTCGAACCAATATTTGGCGACCATCCCGGCATAATAGGATGTCCCGCAGGCGACGATCGTCACCCGCTCGATCGAGCCCAGGTCGAACCCGAAATCGGGCAGCGCGACCTGGCCCTCGAACGGCCGGACATAGCTTTGCAGCGTCTGCGCGACGACGATCGGCTGCTCGAAAATCTCCTTGCGCATGAAGTGCGCGTGATTGCCCTTGGTGATCGTGTCGGCGCTCGCCCCGCTGGCCACGATCTCCCGCTCGACCGGCTGGTTGGCGCGATCGAAAATCTCGACGCTGTCGCCGCGCACTACTGCCCAATCGCCTTCGTCGAGATAGGCAATCCGCTGGGTCAGCGCGGCCAATGCGAGCGCATCCGACCCAAGGTAATTCTCGCCCCCCTCTGCACCTTGAGCGCCATAGCCGACCGTCAGCGGCGCCCCCATCCGCGCGCCGATGATCAGGTCGGGATGATCCTTGAACATGAAGGCGATCGCGAACGCCCCGTGGAGCCGCGGCAACACCGTCGCCACCGCTTCCTGCGGGCTCGCGCCATGCTCGACCTCGCGCGCCACCAGATGCGCGACGACTTCGCTGTCGGTCTCGCTCAGGAAGGTGCGCCCGTCGGCGATCAGTTCATCGCGCAGCGGCTTGAAATTCTCGATGATCCCGTTGTGGACCAGCGCCACTGGCCCGGCAATATGCGGGTGCGCATTATCGACCGTCGGCGCGCCGTGGGTCGCCCAGCGGGTGTGCGCAATCCCGACCGAACCGTGCAGCGGATCGGCTTCAAGCTCGCGCCTCAGATTGTCGAGCTTGCCTTCCGCCCGTCGGCGATCGAACTCGCCATCCCGGACGGTGACGATCCCGGCGCTGTCATAGCCCCGATATTCAAGCCGCCGAAGCCCGTCGAACAACCGCCCCGCGACCTCGTTCCGCCCCACAATCCCGACAATTCCACACATATGGCCAAACTCTCTTCATAAACTGTAGGGCACTCGAATTCCCGGCATGTCGGCCGGAAAGTCCTTGGTGTTGCGGGTCACGAGTATCGCACCGTGCACCTGAGATGTGGCGAAAATATAGGCGTCCATCAGCTTCATCCTTGACCGGAATCGGATGTCGGCCGCGGCGATTGCCACGCGATCGTCAATCTCCACGATGTCGAACGGTTCGAGCAGGCCGGTGATCACGTCTCGCTGTTCCGGAGGCTCCCCCGCCAATATTTCCGTCCATACCACACGGCTGATTCGAACATGGCGATAGCGCGACAGCTCGGCGATGGCCGGCGCCCGATCCCGCAGCCAATCGATCAGGATATTGGTGTCAAAGAACGGGGCCGCCATGGCTCAGATATCGTCGTACGGACGACGGTCTTCCCGCATGGCCCGCTGATACTCCACCGCATCGCCGATATCGTTACGATCCTTCCAATAGCCCGCACCCTTCAGGATCCAGTCTTTGCTGCGATCGTTTTGCACAAGGTAGAGCTTGATAGCGTCCCGAATCTCGGCGGCACGCGATTTGCCCTGAGCCTTGGCGAGCGCATCGAGCTTGCGAATATCGTCGTCGGGTATGTCGGCCAAGATTCGGGTCATAAGCGAATGATATCATCAAATGATATCATTGCCCAGCCTCCTTCGCCATCTGCCGCGCCCGGAACCGCGCCGCCCAGCCCTTCATCCCGCGTTGCTCGGCGCGCGCCACGGCGAGCTCGTCCGCCGCGACATCCTTGGTCACCACGCTCCCCGCACCGACGATCGCGCCCGCGCCGATCGTCACCGGCGCGACCAACGCGCTGTTCGATCCGATGAACGCGCCCGCGCCGATGGTCGTCGCATATTTGCCATAGCCGTCATAATTGCAGGTGATCGTCCCCGCGCCGATATTGGCGTTGTCGCCAATGTCGGCATCGCCGAGGTAGGACAAATGATTGGCCTTCGCGCCCTTGCCGAGCCGGGCCTTTTTCATCTCGACGAAATTGCCGATCTTGGAGCCTTCCTCCATCACCGCACCGGGGCGCAGCCGCGCGAACGGCCCGACTTCGCAGCCGGTGGCGATGGTCGCGCCCTCGATATGGCTGAACGCGCGGATCACGGCGCCGTCGGCGATCCTGACCCCCGGCCCGAACACCACATGCGGCTCGATCGTGCAGTCGCGGCCCAGCTTCGTATCGGCGGAAAACCACACGCTTTCGGGATCGATCAGGGTCGCGCCTTGCTCGAGCGCTTCTTCGCGCCGGCGCCGCTGCCAGTCGAGCTCGAGATGCGCCAGTTCCGCCCGGCTGTTGACCCCGGCAGTCTCGAACGGCTCGCCCTCGATCGCCACCGGATGCCGCCCCGATCGCGCCGCAATATTGACCACGTCGGGCAGATAATATTCATGCCCCGCATTGTCGTTGCCGACCTCGCCCAGCCAGCCGAACAGGTCGCCCGCGCCGACCGCCATCATCCCCGAATTGCATAATTTGACCGCGCGCTCCTCGGCGGTCGCGTCCTTATATTCGACCATCCGCGCGATCCGGTCGCCGTCTCCAAGGATCACCCGGCCATAAGCCTTCCCGTCGTCGGGCGAGCTCGCCATCACCACCACGCCGGGGTCGTCCGCTTCGCCCAACCGCGCCAGCATCCGCTGCAGCGTCGCGGCGGTCACGAACGGCGTATCGGCGTACATGATCAACACCGGCCCATCGAACCCGTCCAGTGCCGGCACGGCCATCTGCACCGCATGTGCAGTGCCCTTCTGCTCGGCCTGGACCGCGGTCGTCACGCCGCGCCCGGCAAGCGCCGCCTCGAGCTGGTCGCGGCCCTTGCCGACCACCACCACCTGCCGTGCCGCCCCGATCGCCTCGACCGTGTCGAGCAGGTGCAGCAGCATCGGCTTGCCCGCGATCGGGTGGAGCACCTTGTGCGTGTCGGAGCGCATTCGCGTCCCCTGCCCGGCGGCCAAGACGACGACCGCAAAGGGGGGGATGACGACCGCGAAGGGTGGCACGGCGACGGGGGGCGACGAGTTCATCGTCGCCACTTGGCATGGAGCATCGGCTTATTCCAGCGCGCGGGCAGTTACGCCTTGGGCTTCGTGGCGCGCTTGGCGGCGGGCTTGCGGCGGGTCGATGGTCGCGGCTTGGCGGGCGAGCGCGGCTTGGCGGTTGTCGCCCGCGGCTTGGCAGCAGTTTTCGCCGCAGCCTTGGGAGCCGCAGCCTTTCGCGTCGCCGTCTTGCGCGCCGCATTCTTGCGCGCGCCAGCTTTCTTCGCGGCAGGTTTGCGCTTTGCCGGCGTCGTCTTGAGCCCGACCGCTTTCTTCGCACTGTCGGCGGCCTTGGCGACGGCTTCCTCGGCACTATCGACCCACTTGCCCGACAGCACGCGCTGCGCGGCATCGGCGACGGCTTCGGCGATCAGGGCTCCAAGCTTCGATGCGCTGCCCATCATCTGGGTCGCGGCGCTGCTGGCGGTGTCGGCGGCGTCCAGGCCCGCATCGCGGATCGCGCGGCGTGCCTTGGGGCTGGCGGCGATTGCGGCAGCGGCGGCGGTCAGCCCGGCGGCGAGCATTTCACGGCTCATTGCTGCCTTGGCAATCTTGTCCATGGTCGATTTATTCGCGCTCTTGGCGCCGGTCGATTTGCCGGTGCCCGATGCTTTGCTGGTGGTCGCTTTGGCCATAACCCACTCTCCCTGTTGCATTGAGATACCGCACAGACGGTCCAGCGGGTCAAGCGTTCCGCTTGGGCTCAATGCGGGTTGGATATCACTTCACGCGCCGATCCGTAAATGGGGCCCGTAAATGCCGACACCTAATGGGGCTGATCCGGTAATGCCAGACACGTAAATGCCAAACACGTAAATGCCGAGACGTAAATGGGAGCCGATGCAGTGACGCATCGACCCCCAAAAACATGGTCAGCGGCCGGAGTATTCCAGCCCGGAAAGACCTTGGTGTTCCGTCAGGAACACATCCTCCGAACGAACTTCTCCGACCCCTTAACTGAACCATGAGACATCGGATCACCTCCTTTCGCTGTGTTATTGGTAGGCACAACATGTAGCGGTCGCAGGCGCAGATCAAGACTTGTAATAGAATAATTGCAGGCTAATCTCCGCAACTTCGCGCTTCTCCCGGCCCCGGTTTTCCGCCCGGCACTTCCCAAATGCCCCGCCGCTCGCCAGAGTGCATGTGCTCGAACAGGGGAGAACGAGTGACCAGTGAACAAATCTATACTCTAAAGCGCTATGCACGGTCGGTTCGCGAAACTTTGCGCGGCGGGCCGACGAACGTCGAACAAGCGCTTGCTCCATCGTTCAAAAATCTGGTCGACGAACTGCTTCCGACGCTTCCGTTGGGAAGCGGTTTGACGACCATTCCAGAATATTCGAAACCGACGATCGGTCGTCCCGACATTGCGCTCGTTCGCGCCGGCGAATTGCCTCGTGCTTTCATCGAGTTGAAGGCGCCGGAAAAGGGTCTCGATCCGAAGCGCTGGCGCGATGGCCACGACAAGAAGCAATTTGTGCGCTTCGGTGAGTTGCCGGTCTGGTCGTTGACCAATTTCGGCGCGATCCGCTTTTTCCGACGCGACCAAGGCGGCCTTGAAGTCAGGGTCGTGCCGCAAGATGCACTTGATCCAACGATCTCGGACGCAAAAGCCGATGCCGCGATCGATGCACATGACGCTGCCGCGTTCCTCGAAATACTTACGCAGCTTTCGCAAGCACAGCCGCCGTCCCCGTCCAACGCGGCCGAGCTGGCCGAATATCTTGCCCATGCGGCCCGGTTGGTTCGCGCCAGTGTCGTTGAACAACTCGGCCAGCTTGATGAAGCCAAATCAAAGACGGCGCCGTTGATCCTCGTTCGGGAGGAGTTCCGCAACGTTCTCTACGCCCATCCCGAGGCTGGCGGTTATCGCGGCGAGTTCAACACCCTATTTTCGGCCGCGTTCGCGCAAGTGCTGGCGTTCGGCCTGCTGCTGGTGCGGGAAGCTACCAACCTGCCGGTCGACCGCGATGCGTGGCGGCACATGCCCGACGAGCACCCGTTGATGAAAACCGCGCTGCGCGTGTTGAGCGAAGATGAGATCGTCGATCAGATCAAGCTCGGCTTCGACGTCATGTTCGACACAATCAACGGCTTCGATCCGAAAATCCTCGTTCAAAAACCCGGCAAGGGTGACCCGATCCTCTATTTCTACGAAGACTTTCTCACCACCTTCGATGCTGATGCTCGGCAGCGTTACGGCGTTTACTACACACCGGTCGAAGTCGTTCGCTACATGGTCGGCGCACTCGACCGGGCGCTCAAGGAAAATCTCGGGACGCAGGGCCTGGTCGATCCTGACGTTACGATCCTCGACCCGGCGACCGGTACGGGCACTTTCTTGCTCGGCATTGCCGAACGGGTGAAGGAGCAAGTCGACAAGAACGATGGTCCCGGGGCGGTGCAACCGGCGCTGCGCCAATTGGCGGAACGGATGTTCGCGTTCGAACTCTTGATCGGCCCTTACGCGGTCGCGCATTATCGCCTCCATCATGCACTGGCCGAACAGCAGAAAGAGGGAGAGCCGCCGCCACCGCCCTTGCCAAGGCTTGGCATCTATCTTGCCGATACGTTGGCGGAAGCGGGAACCGCAACGCCGCTCGGCCGGCTCGGTTATGTTGCCGAGAAGATCAAGGCAGAGCGCGAGGAAGCCGACCGCATCAAGTCCGAGCAGCGTATCTTGGCGATCATTGGTAACCCGCCCTACTGGCGCTTCCAGGGCGTCAACACACGCGAGATCGTCGGGCCGTTTATCGACGATCTATGGGAGGATTTGAAGGAGCCGGTGCGCGACGCCGGTTGGGCCAATCAGCTCAACACCTTTCCCGAATTCTCGATTGCCTTCTGGCGCTGGTCGATCTGGAAAATGTTCGAAGCCGACAATGCGCCTGGCAAGGGCGTCATCGCCTTTATCACCAATCGCACCTTTCTGGCGGGCAAGCCCTATGCCGGCTTGCGCAAGATGCTGCGCGAGCGCTTCGACCGGATCGAGATAATCGACCTGCGGGGCGATATGCGCAGGGGCGAGCGGGCTGGTGTGCTCAATGACGAGGGCGTGTTCAACATTCAGGTCGGCACAGCGATCACGCTGGCAATTGCCGATGGATCGAAGGAAGAAGGAGCGCTGGCTCGGGTCAGCTATGTTGATAGCTGGGCAGACGACTTGTTTGCGCGCCGAGCAAAGCTCGACGCATTGCAAGCGCAGTCAAACGACGGATTGATTGATGGCGGCTTATCCATTGACCGTGACTTGCTTGACGATTTCAAACCAGCGCCGTTTACGGCGATGGGTGAGTGGGTGTCGGTGGTGAACGCTTTCCAGTTCACGAAATCTGGTTGTAAGACTGGCGCCGACGGAATTTTCGTCGCGATTTCACAAGACCGGCTGGCGACGCAGGTTCAGATACACTTTGAAGCTATAAATCGTCTTCATCATGATCGCAGTTTCGAACGACAGATCATGTATCGCCCATTCGATCGGCGCTGGCTCCACGATGAGCTTCCACTCCTTAATCGGCCAGGGCCCGAAATGCATCGAGCTTGGGGCGACAAGAACATTGGTCTCTACGCGATGCCTTTTGCCACTGGCCACGGGCCTGCCATCTGGTGCCACGGTTTGCTGGCTGACTATCACGCTCTCAGTGGCCGAGGCGGATACGCCTTCCCTCTCCATGACAACCGCCCCGGGCACGGCCCGATCAACCTACGCTCCGAATTGATCGAAGGTCTGTCGCTCGCCTACCGTGATCCGGTCGAACCGCAGGCGGTGTTTGACGCCATTCTCGGTCTGCTGTCGGCTACCAGTTACACGCTGCGCTTCGCGGAGGATCTGGAAGACGTCTTCCCCCACGTCCCATTCCCCGCCGACAAAGCGGTGTTCGATCGCGCCGCTGCGGTCGGCGCGGAGATTCGCTTGGTCGAAACCTTTGCCCGCGCGCCGAATGCAATGTTTGCCAATGTCGCCCGGATTGAAAACACCGCGCGCGGGCCCTTGGCCGCTATCGGCCCAGGCGGGGTTTTGC
>ENA-OFDP01000052-OFDP01000052.1-metagenomes-genome-assembly--contig:-NODE-52-length-55503-cov-6.735987_pt1 | contig 55503 bp, 43 predicted proteins | sample MGYA00153389_OFDP01 | MGnify analysis MGYA00153389
TGTAGGGACACTCCAAAAGCCGTGTCCTGATTTCGGGTAATATTAATTCCGATGCAACCGGAATTGATATTACATATTTGGGGCGGACAATCTTCGCCCCTCACAAGATTTTAATTGTAGAGATATAGTTTAATTTAAATGCCGATCGAGCCGATCGAACTTGTTGCCTGACAATCAAATCTCAATCCCTGTTAATCTTTAGTGTCGGGGAGAGTTTCGACTACATACTCCGGTACATACTCTGGTGGCTTTTCGGGCAAATTCTGGGATAAATTCTCCGGTGGCTGTTCGAGTCTGACTCGCCGGATCGGGAGATTTGCAATCAGTGCTGTGGCCCGCTGATCGCTAGCGAGGGAAAACTCTGACTCAGTAGTATCGATTTCCACGTAGCGAGACACCACCTCTAGGATTTCTCGGCGCATCGCTTCAACCATTTCTGGACTCAGCTCTGACCGATCGTGGGCGAGAACCAGTTTGAGACGACGTTTTACTTCATCGCGGCTGTTGTCAGGGGTGCGCGGGAAAAGTCGTTCGAGAAGTGTGTAGATCATGGGTTTGGCTCAGTTGTCAAGGGTTAGGCATAGAAAACTTAATTTTGGAAAAATCTAGGCTTTGGTATTGGATCGAGTCGCTACTTGTTAAAGCCGATCGCAAACATTGGCAACAAATCACATAATTTTCATGTTAAAAAACTTGCGGAGGCGGCTAAAAAAGGTTTCGGGACGAGGATTTAGATCGAGAAATTCCACTTTTTCCCCTTCTAAACGGCGGGCAATATTGTCGAAAGCAGTTCCAGCTAAAGAAGCCGTTTCTGACAATACTAATGGTTCGCCTCGATTCGTAGAAACGATGACGCGCTCGTCGTCAGGAACGACGCCTAACAGCGGAATAGCGAGGATTTCCCGCACGTCTTGCACCGACATCATATCATTTGCCAGCACCATTGCGGGTCTGATCCGGTTGACAATCAGGTTGATTTTCTTGACGTTGTTAGCTTCCAGCAGCCCAATGACTCGATCGGCATCGCGGACAGCAGCGATTTCGGGAGTAGTGACAATGATCCCTTCTTGAGCCGGGGCGATCGCATTTTGAAAACCCTGTTCAATTCCCGCCGGAGAGTCGATCAAAATATAGTCATACTTAGATCCCAACATCTCCACAAGTTGCTTCATTTGCTGCGCGCTAATGGCATCTTTCATGCGAGTTTGCGCCGCCGGCAACAGTACCAATCGCGGCTGACGCTTGTCTTTAACCAAAGCTTGTTCTAATCGGCACTCTCCTGCGAGAACTTCGAGTGCGGTGTAAACGATGCGATTTTCCAAGCCCAACAGCAAGTCTAAGTTTCTGAGGCCAAAATCGGCATCAATCACAGCAACATTGCGCCCCCGCTTAGCTAAAGCCATTCCGAGATTAGCTGTCGAAGTAGTTTTGCCAACTCCGCCTTTCCCTGATGTAACAACAATAATGCGAGGCATAAGCAATTTTAGATTAGTAATTGGTAATTGGTAATTGGTAATTGGTAATTGGCAATTGGTAATTGGCAATTGGTAACAAATCACAAATAACAACCGTTAACCGTTAACTGTCAACCGTCAACAGTCAACTGTCAACTGTTAACTAACCGATTAACATGGATTTGTCAAAATCAGAGGCTCTGCCGATCCTAATTCCTTGAGGCGTCACATACGCGACTTCCGGGAAAAACTGAGCGGGCGAAGTTTCTGGGCCTCTGGCAACATATTTAGCAATCCTAATCACCATCGGTTCCATCTGCAAGGTCATAATCACGCTTTTGGTATTGCCACCAGCACCGGCATGAACAACGCCCCGCAAACGGCCCCAAACTAGGATATCCCCCCCGGCGATCACTGAGCCGCCAGGATTTACGTCTCCCAAAAGTACCACGGTGCCCGGATGGCGAATTTCTACGCCCGATCGCACTGTCATCTGCAAATATAAAGGTTCTGCTAGGGATTGCGGTTTTTCCGTGGAGGCTTTACTCAGGGAAGAAACGGGAGGCTGCTGTTCTACACAATAGCCGGCGGTGGCTGCGGCAACGGCTGTTTGACGGCGGTTGGTGTGGACTCGTTTGAGTTGGAGTTCGACTTCTAATAGGGCTTCGGCGATTTCTTGCAGTTGACGGATATCTAGGAGTCGATCGCTCGCCATCAATTGTACTTCGGCATTTGCCTGCCAAAAGCGTTCTCCTGCATTCAGCCTAACTTTTAGCTGTTGCCAAAGTTCAGTCCAAGTCGAGGCTGCGGCTGTTGGTGCTTCACTGGTGTTAGTTTCTGAGGGTAGTAGCAGCAGTAGCTGTCCATCTTCTGTTTTCAGACGGACTTGCATATCGAGGCTGACTTCGGGTGTTGTTTGAGAGTCTGGGGCAGAAGTGGCTCCGGGGGAGGCAATGGGTGTCATGGGAACGGGTCTGAGTTCGGGTAGGGACAAGTTAAGATCAATATTAGCTCGATTGTTGACTGTTAACTGTTGACTGTTAACTGTTGACTGTTCATTGTTGTTACCAATTCCCAATTCCCCATTCCCAATTCTCTATTCCCCATTCCCCATTACTATATGCAGCAAATAGAACGTTATCGCGGCAGTCTTCTGGGTTTAGCAGTTGGTGATGCTTTGGGAACTACTTTAGAGTTCTGTCGCCCAGGAACTTTTACACCTATTAACGATATGATTGGCGGCGGCCCGTTTCAATTGCAACCGGGTGAGTGGACAGATGATACTTCGATGGCGCTTTGTTTAGCTGAAAGTTTGATTGAGAAACAAGGTTTTGATCCAATTCATCAATTAGAAACATATCTGCGGTGGTCGCGAGACGGACATTTGAGCAGTACGGGCAAATGTTTTGACATTGGCAATACCGTGCAGCAAGCTCTTTGGAAATTTAAAGATACCAGAAAACCTTTCTGCGGTTTTACCGATGCTCAGACTGCTGGAAATGGTTCGATTATGCGTTTGGCTCCCGTGCCTTTGTTTTATGCCAAAAATATTTTAGAAGTAATAGAAAAATCAGGAGAAAGTTCGAGAACTACTCACGGTGCTGCTACTTGTGTGGATGCTTGCCGCTATTTTGGTAATTTAATTGCGGGAGCTGTGAATGGAGTTGCGAAAGATGTGTTGCTTTCGGAAAGATATTGTCCGATTTCTGGATATTGGGAAGCTAATCCGCTGGTAGCAGAGATTGATGAAATTGCGGCGGGTTCTTTTAAATTGCGACAACCTCCTGAAATTAAAGGTACGGGTTATGTTGTCAAGTCTTTGGAGGCGGCGCTTTGGGCGTTTTACAACAGTGATTCTTTTGCTGAAGGCTGTTTGTTGGCTGTAAATTTGGGCGACGACGCGGATACGACTGGTGCGGTTTACGGACAGTTGGCTGGGGCTTTTTACGGTGAGGGGGGAATCCCGGAAAAATGGATCTCGCAATTAGTCGATCGTACTTTAATTGCAGCTTTTGGCGATCGGCTCTTGAGTTGATCGCGCTCGCGCTCGCGCACTGTCTTGACGTGTGTAGCCATTCGTGGTAGCGTTACCGGCATTTATCTCGATATAAAAAATATTTATGAATAAATCTTAAATTTTTATTAAACTTAGTATTATAATTTTGATAACTTCCAACTAAGTATTTATTCTCACTATGATAGCGGATCAATTTCCTTGGCTGACCGCGATTGTCATGCTACCCCTCGTAGCTTCCATCGCCATCCCTTTTCTGCCCGACACAAATGGCAAAACTGTGCGTTGGTACGCCCTTGGCGTCGGAATTGCAGATTTTGTACTAATGTGTTGGGTGTTTTGGACACATTACGACCCCAGCATCTCCACTTTCCAAATCGTAGAGAAATATTCCTGGATACCTTCTCTCGGCCTCAACTGGTCTGTTTCGGTTGACGGATTGTCAGTCCCGCTGGTACTTTTGGCTGGACTGGTGACGACGCTATCAATCTTTGCAGCCTGGGAAGTCGATCGCAAACCGAAACTTTTTTACTTCCTCATGCTAGTGATGTACTCCGCACAAATAGGAGTCTTCGTAGCCCAAGACATCATGCTACTGTTCATTGTCTGGGAACTAGAACTAATTCCGGTTTACCTGTTAATCTCGATTTGGGGCGGGCAAAACCGTCGCTACGCAGCTACTAAATTCTTGATTTATACCGCAGGCGCTTCAATTTTCATTTTAATCGCAGCTTTAGCAATGGGATTCTACGGCGGAGGTGCACCAACCTTCGACATGGTAGAACTAGGCTTGAAAGACTACCCGCTGGGTTTAGAATTACTGCTGTATGCGGGATTGTTCATTGCTTTCGGCGTGAAACTGGCGATTTTCCCATTCCACACATGGCTACCTGATGCCCACGGTGAAGCATCTTCTCCCGTGTCGATGATTCTGGCTGGCGTGCTGCTGAAAATGGGCGGATACGGACTGATTCGTCTGAATTTGGAACTTCTCCCCAAAGCACACGTTTACTTTGCGCCGATTATGGCGGTGCTCGGCGTGGTCAATATTATCTACGGGGCACTGAATTCCTTCGGCCAATCGAACATGAAGCGCCGCCTCGCGAATTCGTCGATTTCTCACATGGGATTCGTGTTGTTAGGTATTGCTTCCTTCACGGATTTGGGAATCAACGGCGCGCTGCTGCAAATGATTTCCCACGGTTTAATCGCCTCAGTATTGTTTTTCCTGGCTGGCGTTACTTACGATCGTACCCATACAATGGTTATGGATGAAATGGGCGAGATTGGCAAAGTCATGCCGAAAGTGTTTGCCTTGTTTACCGCAGGTGCTCTGGCTTCCTTAGCACTTCCTGGTATGAGTGGTTTTGCTAGCGAACTCTCGGTATTTGTGGGTGTAGCAACTAGCGATATCTACAGCGATTCTTTCCGCGCAGTGATTGTGTTACTTGCGGCGGTAGGAGTGATTTTGACACCGATTTATTTGCTCTCGATGCTACGCCAGCTATTTTATAACTGTGGCACACTAGCGGCTTGCGATCTTGAGGATCTAAATTTGCAGAATCAGAGAGACAATATGGATGAAGCAGTTTGTTTTGGTAATAGTTGCGTTTTGCCGGGTGATGCACCGTTTATTGATGCTCAACCTCGCGAAGTGGCGATCGCATTTTGCTTTTTAATCCCGATTGTTGGCATTGGTTTCTATCCCAAGATGGCAATGCAGGTTTATGATGCCAAGACTGTTGCGGTGAATGCAGAAGTCAGGGAATCTTACATCCAAATTGCTCAAGTAAATCCTCGGATTTATGCGGAAGCACTTTTGCTTCCCAAAATTGCAGAGGCTCAAAGAGCGCCTGCTTTGGGCAAAATTACAGGGTCTGAATCTGCATCAGTTTTGGGCATTGTCAAATAATCAAACTTAGTTTTTGTTGAAAATAGGCGATCGCTTTTGTTAAAGGGCGATCGCTTTTTAAGGACTGAAGTCCTCACTATAAAAGACTTTCATAAGTTTGTAGTCAGGACTTCAGTCCTTTCTTAAATCTTTGAGCTAATTAGGAAGGACTAAAGTCCTCACTACGAACCAAACTGAAGTTCGGCAATAATCTGCGCCAGATTTTCCCTCGCATATCCCACCTCTAGGGTCGATTTATGCTCCAGATCAGAGGCAACTTTTGTCAGGATCTTTAGCGGTTCTTCAAAGCCTGTAGTTTTCATGAACAACACTTGCAGGCGATTTTTAACTAATTCTAAAATAGAACTACTTCGATCCTCTTTACTTTGTTTTCCTTCAGCAGCAATACTGAGTTTCAAATTGTGAGTCTTCAACAACTGCATTCTTTGTATTCCTTGCGTCTTAATCGTCTCCAAAATCTCCACTCGAATCCGATCGACTAATCGGTCGCTCACATACTGTACGATCAAAGCCCCAAGCATAAAAACCGTTTCTGTTCCCTCACTTATTTTGTCAATCAGCGATCGACGCCCCAAGGAATCGAGATTTTTCAGCAAATCCGAAAGCGACGAATTGACCAACATTTTTTCTTGCAAAGTCGCCAGCGAAATCGGACTTTTAGCAATAGCCAGCCAGTAGGCAATTTCTTGTTCAGAACTTGACATTCGATCGAACTGCTGCGCGAGCAAATTGCTGATATGTTCTTCTATAAATAACGCCGTTGCTTCCACAAACTTTAAAACATTACCGTCGAAAAACTTGTGAATCGTTGTCGCCACAATCTTTAACGCTAACAGATTGCCTCCGTACCGGGCTAACAAGATTTCCAACTCTTTGTTTGGAACCGATAAACCTTTTTCTTGAAAAATCTCCCGCGCAATTTCTGCGGAAATAGCCGGTTTTAAAGAGCGCACTTTTTCTCCCGCCAGCAAAGTCAGTTCCGTAGGTTCTTCTGAACTAACTAGCATCAAACAGCTATTGTGATTGACCTCACAGAGTCGCACAATTAAATCTCGATATCCTTCGCAGCCTTCGCGGTAGTGTCCGGCTAGTTCTTCTGGTTTGAGAATTGCTTCAAAATCGTCTAAAATTAGCAGACAGCGCTGCTTCCGCAAATACTCGACCAAGCGCGAAATTTTGCCGTTGAGGTCGATGGGCACATCGGGTTTTTGTTGGTTAGAAAAAAGTTGAATTAAGTCGGTTAGGAAGTCGGATGGTGCTGGAGTCGATCGCAGCGATCGCCAAATCACAAAATCAAACTCATTCTGGACCTGTTTTGCCAACTGCACCGACAGAGTTGTTTTGCCGCTACCGACAGAACCCAGCAACGCTACCAGGCGACAATTATCGGATACAATCGATTGCTTTAAAGTAGTTAATTCTTCAGTCCGTCCGTAAAAAACTGCAATATCCGGTGCTTGGCCCCAATCGGACTGTTGACCCGCAATCGCCATTTTGAATAGAGAACCTTTACCTCCACTAAAATCGCTCGTTCCCTGCTCGGCGTGGTATGAAAAGAGTAACTGATGTCTCAATTCCGACAGCTTTCCAGGCCCGTTCCCCCCGATTTGAAACTTTTTGTAAACTTCGCCTAATCTTTTGCGAACGGCGATGTCGCTAATGCCAAGCTTGGTGGCGATTGTCGCCGTAGATTGACCGTCGAGAGCCATAAATACAGTTTCTAACTCGGCATCTGTGACTGCGCGCTGTTTGGCGATCGTTTGCACAAAGTTTTGAGGAATCGGGGTAGTCAAGGTAGGAATCTCGCCTGTACTAAAAATCTATCTTATATTATATTATGTGAGCTTGAATCGGCGAGAAATTGAAACTGGCTATTTTCAGTTTGCTTTTATCCTCATGGCGCATTAGATATAATATCTTGCACCAAGGAGTCAAAAACTTGTAGGGGCGGGTTCACCAATAGCTTTAAAGCATACCCTTCGACTAAAAAACCCGCCCCCACCCCGCGCTATGATTGAAAATCAGCCAACAAGCTTCACACTAGCGCCGTATTCTTCGGCCGAAAGCAGTCGCCAACTCGAATCACCCAACAGTTCCAAAACCTGCTGGTGATATTGCAACAAACTCATTCTGTGGCCGACACTCACAAACGTAGTTTTAGTTGCTTGCAACTGCTCGTATAAATGTTGCTCGTTCTTCAAATCCAAAGCACTTGTCGCCTCATCCAAAATAGCGTATCGCGGTTGAGTTAACAACAATCTAGCAAAAGCTAAACGCTGTTGTTCTCCTAAAGACAAAACATCAGCCCAATCTAAATCTGCATCAAAACCGCCCAATCTGTCCGGCAAATCTGCTAAGTTTACTGATGCTAAAACGTCGCGCAGTTTTTCCTCGTCAACGTCGCTGCTGGTGTTGGGATACAGAAGTTGCGATCGCAAACTGCCCAAAATCATATAAGGACGCTGTGGCAAAAACAGCATTTCCCCAAGTTCTGGCCGCGCCAAACGACCCGTTCCCGAGTCCCACAAACCCGCAATTGCCCGCAGCAAAGAACTCTTACCAGCACCGCTTTGACCGACAATTAACAGTCCTTCACCGGGCTGCACTGCTAGGGACAAATCACTAATTAAAGTCTTTTGATGTTTCGGCGTATCTAAGGTGACGTGTTCCAGCAACAACTGCGAATCTATAACTGTATCGATTCTTCTAACTTCGATATCGACAGCAGTTTTTTCATGTTTCAAAGACTCATTAAACGTGGCTAGACGATTAATGCCCGCTGCAAATAGACTCAAAGTTTGAATGTTGTATACAACCAAAGAAAAGGCCTCTAAAACCTGACGAAAAGCAAATTCAGCTTGAGTAATATCGCCGTATTTAATCTGACCTGCAAAGTAGATAGAAGCCAGAAATAAAGAGGGAATAATATAAGTTGCATATCTATAGCTGCGTGTAAAATATTCCAGATTTCGCTTCCAGCCAATTAGTAAATTAAAGTTCCGAACTGCTTCGGAAAATCGGTTTTTTACTTGAACTGATTCCTGCGATTCTCCCCGGTAAAAAGCAATTGATTCTGCATTGTTCCGAATGTGAACTAATCCATAGCGAAAGTCAGCTTCTTTGCGAAGCTGATGGAAGTTCAAAACTATCAATTTTTTGCCAAAAAATACCATTACTGCCGTGCCAAAGACAGCATAAATGATTAGTCCGATCGAAAGACCTGTAGAAATAGACCACAGAATACCCGTAAAAGAAATAACATCAATAACTGCTCCCAACATCAGCAGCAAAAATTCTAAACTCGTGCTAGTGAAGGATTTGATATCTTCAGCAATTCGCTGATCTGGATTGTCGATTTCCTGCTGAGAGTTTATTTCGTAATAAGCGCGGTTTTGAAAATATCTATCCAGGAAACTATCAGTCATCCACTCTCGCCAATAGAGTCCGAGTTTATCTTGGGTATAGCGGTAAATAACTACGATCGGAGTACCGATGATGAAAACTCCAGCATAAACCCACATAAACCGCCAAAAAGTGGTCTGATCTTTTTCAGCCAGTGCTGTCGTAAAAAAATTACTAACGTAGCTAATCACTACATTAATCCCACTAACTGACAACGACAAAAATAGCAGCAGAGCTAACATTAGCCACTGCTTCCAGCGCGGTATTAACTTGCTTCTAAAAAATCCAAAAGCAGCCAGCGGCAGGATTAGCATTAAACCCACGATCGCAATTGTCGGCGAGTAGATAATCCCTTTGATCAAAGTAGCTAAGCCAGCCGCCACCCCATTAAAAGCATCTGGAACTAGGACTTGAGCAGCCAAACAGACAGCACTGACAGCGACAAACATCGCAGCGAAGAGAAATATCAACAGCAGCGCTACTAATCCCAAAAAAGTCCTGCCGCCCCCAGGCTCCAAAGGATAAAAATAAGGCTGAGCGATCGCAATAAATCTCTCCCATAACTGACGGTCAAATCGATTCATCTTTGATGTTTGCAAAACTACTTCGACTGTTCTAACATATCAACTCTTGTGACCAACTGCCGCAGTAATTTATGCGAGAGTTTAGGGAAAAAATTGGTCTCACGCACAAACGGATACTTGTTTTCAGATTTAAGTCGTGGAAAGCCCAAAAGATGCAAAATTAGTTGGTAAGCCAATTTAAAATCTCACATCGATGGCTTCTGAAGCAGTCGCGCTTTCACCGATCGACTCTGACTGGGGTTGGGCACCATAAAATCGCTGGCTAATTCCTAAAATTACTTGTTTCATTACCCAATACAAAACAGTAATTACTACAAAGGTTGCAGCCATTACTACAACCGGACGCTTACCAATCAAATCATTCATTACGGTGTTAACCAGCGCATCGGGATTAGTCAGAATATCCCAAGTGTTGAAGCGGATAAATCGCCCTAAATAAATGCCGATCGCCGAAAGTGCGTGTATCGTTATCTCCGTTGGCAGGATAAATCTACTCCAACCCTGTTGCTTCAAATAGTAACCCAAATTCATCACAGACAGCACGTAAGCCCCAAACCCCGCCAGCATAAACGCCAGATATTGGGGAATCAAAGCCAATGTTACCACCCATACCGATTGTCCCTCTTTAATCTGGCGGATCAGGTGAATGATATCAGTTAAAACGTAGGGCGCATTCGGCAAAAATCCGATAAACCAGAAAAAACCGCCCCACCAGCGGAGAGAGCGAACTCCGCGCTGCCGCAGTACCCAGATATCTAAAGCCATCAGTGCGAGTGTAATGGCGATCGCCCCCAAAACGTAAGTTTTGCCCACATCTTGCACAATGTGCTTCAGATAGCCCAAAACGTGGCGCGTGCTGGGCAAAAAAGTAGCGCCCAGGAGAATGCCCGTACCCCACAGCAGCCAGCGCGATCGGGGTTTGCGAAACAGCCAAAAACTCAGCGCTAGCGGTACTAAAGCTAAAAACAAATTCCAAGACATCCAGCGGACATTGTGTCCCATTGCTTCGAGGGCTTCCAGGATTAATCCCATCATGTCAATTTTTATACAATTAAAGGTTGATGCAGCACCGCGAACAGCGCAGATTGAATCTATCTTAGTCATTAACTTGTAGTGCGTCAGCTTATGGCTCTTGGCTGTGCGCCTGAAAATCAAGAACTGCTGGCGTACTATACCACTGTGGAGTCAATCTAAAATCTAAAATCGACTGATATCAATAATTCCGGTTGCACCGGAATGATAAGAGGAGACGGCAGTGCCGTGTCCCTACAATCTTATTTTGGGTAGGGAAACGGCACTGCCGTCTCCTGATTTCGGGTAATACATTAATTTCGATGCCAGCGGAATTGAGCTGAATCTCAAATCTCCAATGGACTGACACACTCTACTCTTTATACATTTTAGCGATCGGAATCTCAATCTGAAAAGTCGTTCCACATCCTATGGACGAAATACACTCTATTTTGCCCTTGTGCTTTTCCACAACAATCGAGTGCGAAATAGACATTCCCAACCCCGTACCTTTCCCCACTTCTTTTGTAGTGAAAAACGGATTAAAAATGCGATTTCTCACATTCTCCGGGATACCTGTGCCATTATCAGAAATTTCCACGATGACCGTTTTCTGAGTCGTCATCATAGTGCAAATAGAAATCCGGCCGGGATTTGCCTCTGCTTCCGCAACCGATAACTTTTGATACCGTTCCTCGATCGTATCAATGCCATTAGCAATAATATTCATAAACACTTGATTCAGTTGGCTGGCGTAGCACTCCACCAGCGGCAACTTGCCGAAGTCCTTAACTATTTGAATTGTCGGCCATTTATCAGACGCCTTCAAACGGTGCTGCAAAATCAACAAAGTGCTGTCAATTCCTGCATGAATATCGACCGGCTTCATTTGAGCTTCGTCCAGCCGCGAAAAATTGCGCAGAGACAAAACTATTTGTCGAATGCGCTCTGTTCCCACCTGCATTGAACCCACAATTTTAATCAAATCTCCTGCCATAAAACCCAAATCAATTTCCTCAATTAGATCCCGAATCTTTGACTTCGGTTCGGGATATTCCTGTTGGTAAAGAGTTACTAAGTCTAGCAACTGTTTGGTATACTGCTTGAGATAAGTAATGTTAGCGTGAATAAAGTTAACAGGATTGTTTACTTCGTGAGCGATACCGGCAACCAGTTGCCCTAGAGAAGACATTTTTTCCGTTTGAACGAGCTGAGTTTGAGTAGAACGTAATTCCAGCAGCGCTTGTTCGAGCTGTTGAGCTCTTTCTCTTTCTCGTGCATCGCTTTGTCGCAGTGCTTCCTCTGCTTGTTTGCGCTCTGTAATGTCAGTAATTGAACCAACAATGCGGACTGCTTTTCCAGATTCGTCCCACAAAGCTTGTCCCCGACTCAATATCCATTTGTAGGCGCTGTTGTAGCACAACAAGCGGTATTCGATGATGTAATGCGGCGTTTTCCTGTCTAAATGGTCTTGGAAAGCTTGAATTACTAAGTCTAAATCGTCGGGATGCGTGCCCGTTTTCCATTCGTCAAAGTAATCGATATTTGGGCGGTGTTCGTATCCGGTGATTTCCTGAAATCGCTCGGAAATAAAAATTTCTTTTGTTTGCAAGTTCCAGTCCCAAATGCCGTCGTTGTTACCTTTGAGTGCTAACTGCCAACGTTCTTCACTTTGCATCAATTGAGCAGTTCTCTGTTTGACTCTATTTTCTAATTCTTGATTAAGCTGTTTGAGACTTTCTTCTGCCTGTTTCCGCTCGATCGCAATTCCGGCTAAATTCCTGACCGCTTCGATCAATTCCAGCTCAAAGTTTTCGGGACTTCGCGGTTGGGCATAATACATGGCAAAAGTCCCCAAAACTTGACCCTGAGATGATAAAATCGGAGCACACCAGCAAGCTCTGAGTCCAAAACCCAATGTAAAATCTCGAAAGTTTTGCCACAAAGGATCGCTGGCAATATCTGTAACGATTACCTGTTCGCAGCGATAGACAGCAGTGCCACAAGAACCGACATTCGGGCCGATCGCTACACCATCAACAGCAGCATTGTAAGTTTCTGGCAAACTTGGCGCGGCTCCGTGTCGCAGGTGTTGACCGTCTTTATCTAACAGCAAAATCGAACCCATGACATCTCTAGATTGCTGTTCGATAATTTCAACTAAAGCATTTAAAGTTTCGCCGAGAGGAGCGCCCTTAGCAATCATTTCTAAAATTTGTTTTTGACCTGCCAACCAATTTTCAGCCTGCTTGCGCTGGGTAATGTCGCGGGCCATCAAAATAACGGTGTTTTCCTGCATTGGGGCAATGTTAGCAGCAAACCAAATTTCTCTGTTGCCAATTTGCAGGCTGTATTCTAGTGAATGCGTCTGCTTTGTGTCGGCGGTAAGTCGAATTTGACTGACAAAAAAATCTGCTGATTCTGGTGGCATGATATCGTGCAGAGTTTTGCCTATCAGTTCGGCCGGTGGTTTGTACAAAAGCTCGGGATTTGTGGGCGCAATTTTTAGATAGCGTCCCGACGTATCAATCACAAAAATTACGTCGTTCATGGCAGCGAACAATGCCCGTAATTCTGATTCAGAAGCTTGGAGGGCGATTTCAGCTTTTTGGCGATCGCTAATGTCTGTGCCAACCGACAGCAGCCCGATCGAGCCTCCTTTCGCATCGACCAAAGGTGTGTTTCTCCACGCTACCCAGACTTTTTCGCCATTGCGGCGGATGTGTTCATTTTCGTGTTTGAAGTATTTGTGCGGCTGTTGCAAACAGTCTCGAATCATTTTGGCTAAGTCATTTTCCGACAAATTTGCAGAATTTACAATAGTCCCGATCGCACTTTTGCCGATAATTTCTGCTTCTGAATATCCGAAAAAAGTTTCAGCAAACTCATTAAAAAAAGTAATCTTGCCTTCACTATCTAACTGCATAATAATGCTGTTAGCATTCTCCACCAGTTGCCGATACTTAGCTTCGCTTGCCCGCATCTTCGCAGAGCCGTACATCCAGCTAAACGCCACCACTCCGCTCAAAAGTGCCAACAACCCGCCTCCGGTCAGCAAAAATCCTCGAAAAGGTGAACTCGTCGGCCATCCCCCCAGAGGAATTGCTGCCAACTGCCAGGAACCGTTGGGCAAAGTCACTTCCACAACCACGGGATTGTTCTGAAAAATCGACTTGTCGCCGAAAAACACCTCGCCGGACACTCCACTGGTGTCTTTGCCTTGCAAACCGTATTGCAGCTTGGCTGAGGAATCGTTGAGTCCTGCTTCCTCAATGAGGGCACTTTTTTCGATAACCAAGCCTGTCAAGCCCCAGTAGACTCCTGTTTCGGGATCTGCGCCCGAGGGTGTCAGAAAAATGGGCGATCGGCTGATGAACCCCACGCCTCCCTCTAATAATTGCACGGGCCCGGCAACCATAGTTTTTCTAGTGTTGATGACCTCTTCGACTATTTCTCGCTGTTCGGGTACCGCCGTCAAGTCAACCCCGATCGTCGTTTCATTTCCGACCCGCGGATAAATGTAAGCGACCGTCGTACCTTTAACTAAAGTGATGTTGCGAATGCCGATTTGCTGTGCCAGCAGAATTCTCGCCGTCGCTGCAAACTCGGCTTCGGTAATTTTTGGGTTGTTGGAAATGTAAGCCACCAAACCCCGCATCAAAAACAGCCGGGAATTCAAAGAGCCTTCGAGCTTAGAGCGGACTGTGCTTAGCCGATCGATCGTGGTAGCGCGGTTATGCTGCAAAAATCGCTCTTGTTCCGATCGGTCTAAAATGCAAACTCCGACCAAAATTGCTAGTGATGCCGAAATTGCTGCTAAATACGGTGAAATTTGGAATTTTCTAACCTTAAAGTATTCCATCTGCCAGCAGTTAAGGTATGTTTTTACGTCTTTAGATAGATTTAGTCTAATTCGATTTCTCTAGGTAGATGCAAGATTCTGGCCATAACTGGCTTTTGGCAAGCCGGTGGGAGTTTTTTTGTGTGATGGGACGCCTACTTTGCGATCGCGCACCAGAAGTACAAGAGATCCCGGACGCGCACCCGAAAGACGGGATTTATTGGCTAAAATAGGGTTAGCAATCATTTTTTTTCAGCGCTGGGCGTAATATCGTTTCCGGTTGTATCGGTATTTTTCAAACAGTCAACAGTCAACAGTCAACAATCATTCCGGTTACACCGGAATTGATCTAAATCAATCATAGGGGCAATTTGATGCAAGAACAGTTGATGGAAGCGATCGCACCTTACCGCGATCGAGTAGATTATCTAGAAGTTCGCCTCGAACAAAGCGAGTCAACTGCGATTAGTTTTCGCGGCCCTCAGTTAGATGCTGTCAACCGCAGTTTCAGTCTCGCCGGCGGCATCCGCGCCTGTCACAAAGGCGGCTGGAGTTTTGTAACTTTCAACGGTTTAGCTGAGTTAAAAGCCCGCATTGAAGAAGCTGTCGTTCAATCTCGCTTAGTGGGTAGCGAAAAAACTGTACTAGCAGATGTTACCGCAATTCAAGATTATGTAGCGGTGGAATTGGGCCGCGATCCGCGCTCTATTACTTTAGCCGAAAAGCGCAAGTTGCTCGAATCTTACAACCAATTGCTGTTAGATTACGATCCGCGAATTCAGACGACAATGGCCGGTTATAGCGATCGATTCGGGATTACTTATTTTGTGAATTCTCAAGGCACTTCGATCGCTCAAGAGCGCTTGGATGTCACCGGGCGCTTCGGGGCGATCGCCCGCAATGAAGATGGTGTCGTCCGCCAAGGGTTTGAGTCAATTCATTCGCGATCGGATTACGATGTCTTGACAAATATCGAAGATCGTGTTAAGAGTGCGGCCGTGCGAGCTGTCGGTCAACTAGAAGCAAAATCGGTAAAAGGCGGTCAGTATCCGGTGATTTTAGACCCTTATTTGTCGGGGGTATTTATTCACGAAGCTTTCGGCCATTTGTCGGAAGCAGACGGTATTTACGAAAACCCGAAAATGCAGGAATTGCTGACTTTGGGCAAACCAGTGGCGATCGAACAATTGAATGTAATTGATGACGCAACAGTGCCAGGATTGCCGGGAACGTTGAAATATGACGACGAAGGCGTGCCTGCTCAGTGCAAGCATTTAATTAAAAATGGAGTTTTAGCGGCTCGGATGCACAATCGCGAGACTGCGGGCAAAATGGGCGAAATTCCGACGGGAAATGCCCGGGCTCTGAGCGCTAGTTTTATGCCGTTGGTGCGGATGACTAATACTGCGATCGAATCGGGCTCACATTCTTTTGATGAAATGGTTGGCGACATTGAGGAAGGAGTCTATGCAGTGCGGATGTTGGGAGGACAAACCAACGGCGAAATGTTTACCTTTGCCGCAGCCGAAGGGTTCATGATTCGCAATGGCAAATTGGCCGAACCGGTCAGCGATGTCACTTTAAGCGGCAATGTATTTCAGACTCTAAAGGATATTGAGTCGATCGGCAACGACTCAGTTTATGCCTACGGCGGTTGCGGTAAAGGTGGCCAAAACGGTTTGGCCGTCAGCGTCGGCGGCCCCCATCTGCGCATTAAAAATGTCGTCGTCGGAGGACGGTAATCATTTATTTTGCACCACGCGATCGATCGGGTTTGTAGTAAGGACTTTAGTCCTACCTGATTAGTTGGTTTAAGAAAGGACTGAAGTCCTCACTACAAACCTATAGTTAGATTGCCGGACATGATTTGACGACGAATAACTCATAAAAAAACCCGGTTTCTTGAAGAAACCGGGTTTTTTTCTACTAACTAATAGAGGAGTGAAAAATCAGAAGGTAGCGGTTGCCGGAATTCTGCATTTCTCGCACAACCGCCCCAAACCAAACTACGTGCAAATTTACGGGCAAATTTTAGTTGCAGCTTCTTACAACTGTCTCATTTCGTCTTCAAGCACCCGAACCAAATCTTGGTTGCCACTGGCTCTCGCTACTTCTATGCGGTGCGTCAGTTGCTTCTCAATATTAGCACGGTGGGTTTCAGCTATTTTTTTTACGTTTTGGCGATTTGTGTTCATGGTGGACGTTCCTTATATTTAATTTGGTGTATCGGCTACTTCTTTAATATAGCGCTAAATTTCAAAAAGTATCTAAATTTACAAAAAATTTACAGTTATTGACCGATCGACCACAACACTGTAGAATATCGCCGATAAGTCAATAGCGATACCTTGACAATCAAAAGTCATTAGTTATTAGTCATTAGTCATTAGGCCGATGTCCAAGCGCAGTACACGCCCAACATTTAGCCCAAACCCAAAACTTGCCCCAGCGCCTCTACCAACTGCTGAAGGTGTGCGAGCTCGTGACTTGCCATCAGCGAAATCCGAATTCGGCTCACGCTGACAGTCGGAGGCCGAATCGCCACTGCAAAAATACCCATTTCCTTGAGTTTGCTGCCAACTCTTAAAGCTGTGGCTGCATCTTTTAACGGCAGACTGAAAATTGGGGAGAGGGAATTGCTAATTGGTAATTGATGATTGGTAATCGCGCAATATTTCAAAGTTTCGATATTTTGTCGCAACCGAACTCGGCGTTCTGGTTCTCGCTGGACAATTCTCACAGCTTCCAAAGCCGCTGCTGTGTCAGCAGGCGTCAATGCTGTAGTATAAATCCAACTCGCAGCTCGATTGCGCAGAAAGTCAATTAAAGCAGCAGAACCGGCAACGTAGCCGCCCAAACTTCCCAAAGCTTTACTCAGCGTGCCAACTTGAATTAGTGGCAATCCCGTACACCCGAAATGTTCTGCGCAACCACCACCGTTAGCACCGAAAACTCCTGTAGCGTGAGCTTCATCTACTAATACCATGCAGTTAAATTTTTCTGCCAAAGTTAACAACTCTGGAAGCGGACACAAGTCCCCATCCATGCTGAAGACGCTATCGCTAATAATTAAACACCTGCGGTATCTCTGGCGATTTTGCTCTAGCTTGGCTCTTAAATCCTCAACATTGCAATGACTGTACTCTAGGGCAGTTGCACCGCTGAGTGCGGCTCCGTTTTTCAGGCTCGAATGGTTGTACTTGTCAGATAATATCAAATCGCGCTTGCCTACAACGGATGCGATCGCCCCTAAATTCGCTAAATATCCCGAACTAAATACTAAAGCATCTTCAGTTTGTTTTAAATTAGCAAGAGCCACCTCTAGCTGTCGGTGCAAATCGCGGTGTCCGCCCACCAACCTCGAACCCGTCGCACCAGTACCAAATTCCTTAGTTGCAGCAATAGCCGCTTGAATTAACCGGTCATCGCCAGCGAGTCCTAGATAATCGTTGCTGGCAAAGTTTATCAGCCTCCGACCTGCTAATTTTACCACAGGGCCAGGGGAACTTTCGATCGATTGTGGCGATCGATACCAATCGGCCCGGCGAACAGTGTCCAGAGACTTCTCTATCCAAGCATAAGGGTTAGGGTTCATATTGTAGTGCGATCGAGTAATACGTTATATTATCGGGTGATAAGTCCATCGCCATCACAGAAGCATATGCCACTCACTAAAAAATATAGATTAGTCACCCGCAGCGATTTTGACGGTCTTGTCTGTGCAGTTTTGCTCAAAGAACTCGATATGATCGACGAGATTAAATTCGTGCATCCTAAAGATATGCAGGATGGAAAAATCGAAATAACAAATAACGATATTAGCACAAATTTACCCTATGTTGAGGGAGTTTATCTAGCATTCGATCACCATTTCAGCGAAACTCTCAGACATGACAAAATCAAAATCAACCACATCATCGATCCCTATGCAGCTTCAGCAGCTAGGGTGCTGTACAAATATTATGGAGCCAAAGCAAAGTTTCCTGATATTTCGGACGCGATGATGGCCGCAGTTGACAAATCAGATTCCGCTCAATTTGCCAAAGAAGAGGTTTTGCATCCAGAAGAATGGGTGCTGTTAAACTTCTTAATGGATGCCCGCACTGGCTTGGGCCGATTTAAAGAATTTACAGTTTCCAATTATCAGTTAATGATGCAGTTAATCGATTACTGCAAAAATCATGCCATTGATGAAATCTTGCAGCTTCCTGATGTGAAAGAAAGAGTAGACCTCTACTTTGAACAAGAGGAAAAATTCAAAGAGCAAATACAGCGCTGCGCGAAAGTTTATGATAATTTAGTTGTTTTGGATTTGCGCAACGAAGAGGTGATTTATGCGGGAAATCGTTTTGTACTTTACGCTTTGTTCCCCGAGTGCAATATCTCGATTCATGCACTTTGGGGACTGAAACAACAAAATACTGTTTTCGCAGTTGGAAAGTCAATCTTTAACAAAACTTCTAAAACTAATATTGGGGAGTTAATGTTAAAATATGGCGGCGGCGGGCACCAGAATGCCGGAACTTGTCAGATTGAGAATGATAAAGCTAGTAAAGTTTTGAAAGAGTTAATTGCCCAAATCGAGCAAAATGGTTAATTAAATTGACTTGATATCAATTCCGGCTGCGCCGGAATGATAAGCGAGGACACGGCAGTGCCGTTTCCCTACCGCGATGAATTGTAGGGAAACGGCACTGCCGTGTCCTGATTTTGGGTAGTAATATTAACTCCGATGTAACCAGAATTGATGTGAGTTCTTGATTATTTGAATTTTTAGGACTGAAGTCTTACTACAAACGGAATTTTTAGGACTGAAGTCCTTACTACAAACGGGAGTTTACTCCTCAATATTTTGAGGTTGTGATTTTTGGGAGTTAAAACTTTCTGAACTATTGCCTTTAACTCGCGGCAAATGGTCTACCAAACCCATATCAAAAGCGACATCCGGCAAGTCAGCAACGTTATATTTTCCTGGCTCAAACAATCGCCCGGGAGTAAAACAAGGGTGTTTCAATTCTACCACTTCGCTAGGTGAAAACATTCCCCTAAACATTTTGCGTTCAAGTCCCATAATTTCCGCTCCTAAAACAACTCTCGCATTAATCTTAGCAATTTTTGAGCCGCAGCTTCCCAATTAAATAAATCCGCCGTCTCTCTAGCTTTTTGAGCTACCTGGAAACGCATTGGGTCTTCAACAATTTTTCGCAACTGTTGGCGAACAGACTGAACATTTGGTTCTGCCCAATGAGGAGCATTTCTGATTTTTAGATACTGAGTATCGTAACACTCTCCTACGGGAATTAGATCGTAAGCAATGGGATAGCAGTTAGCGGTATTGGCGTACTCAGTCGGGCCACCGTACATAGTCATGGCGACGGGTAAACCCGCAGCAAAGGCATCCAAAATCTTGATAGCAAAACCTTCGCCGCGAAACGGAGCTAAAAAAGCGTCGGCAGATAAGTATAAATCAGCTAGTTCTGCTTTAGTACAAAATTTAGGTCTTACTTGAACTTTTGACTTTAACTTGCCGAATTGTTTTTCGATATTCACGAGATGTTCCACTATGACATCAGGATTTTTGCCACCATCTTTGATAATTAACTCTACGTTGGCATCATCTTTGAATTCTTGATAAAAAGCTTGGATGGCGAGATCCGTTCCAAATCTATACAAATCAAAAGAATTGGTCATGTGCAGAATATATTTTATATCTTTTTTGTTTTTTTGCGGTCTCGGAAAATAGAGTTGCGAGATTAAAGGATTGAACCCGAGAGGCATAACTGATACTTTGTCAGTGGGACATCCAGCTTTGATTAAGACGTTTTTAGAATATTGGCTGACGGCTAGTTTGTGGGATGAGTTGTTGACAGCATCATAAATCCAGTAATCATAATCATCATGGTTTTTGGCGAATTCATAATTGATCGCGAAAAGTTCTAAGTTGAGGTGTCCTTTAAGTTCTTTTAAAAAATAGGGTTTCCAGTAATGAGACCATTTTATCTGAAATAAATCTGATGGTGAGGTATTCATCCACTTGGCTAGCAAATCGTTTTCTTCGGCTGTGGAATTGCGGGTGACGTGAGAGGCAATTTCTGAAGGTTCGACTGAGATAGGAATTCCTATTTTGTCTAAGGTTTTCGCTAGGGATAGCGTAATGTCGGCGAAGGAGTTAAAGTGCTGAAAGCCAACGTTAAAGTGAACCATTTTTATTAGTTATTGGTTATTGGTTATTGTAGGGTGCGTCAGGTGAGAAGGTTTTAAATACAAACTCAGGATTTTTGCCCTGACGCACCCTGGGGTTTATTGAGGGTTTATTAATTAAATTATTCATAAAAATATTTGTACAAGCCTCCACGTGTAAGGTGCGTCGCCATGAGATTGTTGATATAATTTAGGGATGTTCGAGAGCGACTACGATTCTAAAGTGTAAGGTACGTCGCTTGATGATTTTGCCTATAATTTAGGGATTGTTGATGGCGACGCACCCTACGATTCAGGTGTAAGGTGCGTCGCTACGATTCTAAAGTTTAAGGTGCGTCGCTTGATGATTTTACATATAATTTAGCGATTGTTGATGGCGACGCACCCTACGACTTCTTATGTTGCCGATCGCACTAAAATGACTGTACAGTCGCACCCGCGCGCCACAGCCTCGGGGATATTCCCATGAATCACTTGCTTCAATAGCCCTTCGCGGCTCGCTCCCAGGACGATCGCATCGCACTCATTGTTTTGAGCCAAATCAATTAAAGCATCAGACACGGACTTAGCGCAAACCGAAGTTGTCACTACTTCACAGCTAACCTTGCGCTTGAGAAACTCCGCCGCCTGCTTCAATTCATGGCGATCGGACTCTGCAACAGAAGACTGGTGAACCTGACATAATTTAATCTCCGGTAAAGCACTCGCCGCTACCAAAGCCGGTAGCAGCCGCAAAGCCGCTGCTTGCTTGTAACTGCCGCGAATTGGCACCAACCAGCGCTGTAAACCCATCAGCATTTGCAGTCCCAATTCTGGGGTTGGAATGTCTGAATTTGGCAGGGAAAGTTCTGTCTGTGGAGTCGCTGGTGCACTGGGGACGATCGCAAATGTGGAATTGTCTGCGTCGTCAACTCCTTGGGCATTTAACTGCCATTCTGTAGACGCATATTCCCGCGCGCTAACCGCCGATAACACATTTTCCTGTCCTGTTACTAATAGTTTCTCGCTCCACTTCACCAAAACTACCTCGCAGCCTGCTTGCCGAATTACGGTATCGACAACATTGCCAAAAATGCGCCCTGTTGTGGAAATTTCGCCTTGCCAGCCCATCAAAATTAGATCGATGTGTCGCTCCCCAATTGTCTCTAAAATCGCGCTGGGAACGTCGTGAGCTACCCGTATTTGAGTATGTACCGGCAAATTCCAATTGCGAACAATGCGCTCGGCTTGTTGCAGTAGGCGGCGGCTTTTGGTTGTCCGCACTGCGCTTTCTGAGGGAAAACTGTTGCGCGGCACTACGATGATTTGTAGGCATTCTAGTTCATAATTACGATCGCGCGCAATTGCGGCCGCTAGTCGCAGCAAAGCGGGTGCTGTTTGCGGGTTGCTCAGGGGAACTAATAGGCGGCCGTTTCCTACCTGTGGAGCTCTGGTTTGATAGACAACGTAGGATGGTTCTGGATGCGGGCCTTGGGTTTTTTCTCCGCTGAGGCGATCGGACTCAACTCGAATAATATCACTGCGGGTGATAATTCCGACTAAATGTCGTCCTTCTATAACGGGTAAGCGACTGAGATTGTACTGGGTGAGTCTGTACAAAACCTCGCTTAAAGTATCGTTGGCTTCCACAGTAATTGGCTGTGGAGTCATGAATTCTTTGAGCAGCGAATTGCCAGAGATATTACGATTTTTGGCATTTGCTAAATCTGTCTGACTAATAATTCCGACCAATTTGCCAGCTTCAACTACCGGAAAACCTCGGTGAGTCGATCGCGAAAACGCCTGCATCACTTCATCAAAAGTCAATAGACTTGAAAGGGTTTCCACCTGGCGCTGCATCACGTTGGCTGCGTACAAGTCGCTCAAAGCATCAACCGCAGGTTTTTCTTTTGTCAGTTGAATGCCATTAAACTCCAAAAGGCGATCGTACAAAGAGCCGCTATCCACCTTTTCTGCGACCAAATAAGCAACTACAGAACAAATCATCAAAGGTAATACTAACTTGAAATCCGCCGTAATTTCAAATACAATAACCACCGCAGTAATCGGCGCTCTAGAAACAGCACAAAAAAACGCTCCCATTCCTGCCAAAGCGTAAGTTACGGGCAAACCAACACCGAGCCAATATGCCTGGAAAATTCCCACCATGTGACCGAGCGCAGAACCCATAATTAGGGAAGGTGCAAATAATCCTCCCGGAGCTCCTGAAGCAGCAGATATAATTGTCAGGAAAAAGTGAGCTATAAAAGCAATTAAACTGGTTTGTCCAGTAGCTTCACCAGTTAGTAAAAACTCACGCAATCCCGTATTGTTCCGAAAAGCTTCTGGCAGAAAAGCGATTACTGAACCGCAGATTAAGCCAGCTAAAGCAACTCGCGCGGGCAAGGCTAATTTGAGGGTTCGCCTGTTAAATTGCAACCCAGCAATAATCCCTTTGCTGAACAAAGCTCCCAGCAATCCCGCTAAAACTCCTAACAGTATGTAGAAGGGAATTTCCTGAGCCTCAAAACTGCTTTGGTACTCGCGAAGGTTCAAATTTAAACTATCACCGCCCAAAAGCTGTGAGACAACTGCACCGATGAAAGAAGCGATAATTGCAGTGCCTAAAGTCAGCCCAGAAACATCGTGTAGAAGTTCTTCGACTACAAACAAAACTCCTGCAATTGGAGCATTAAAACCAGCAGCTAATCCAGCCGCCGCACCGCAAGCAATCAATTGTCGGCGATAGTCGGGGGAAGTTGGCATCAAGTGACCAATCCAGCTAGCCAAAGATGCTCCAATTTGGACAGTAGGCCCTTGTCTTCCCAGGGTTAAACCGGAACCAACTGCTAAAATAGTGGTCAAAAGTTTGGCAACAGCTACTCGTAAATTCAAAGAAAGATTGACGCCTCCGAGAGCAGCTTTGACGTGGGGAATACCACTACCGGCAGTTTCTGGAGCCCAACGTTCTACCAAGAAACCGGTGAGGAAACCGCCTAATAAACCGACAGTCGGAAGTAAGATAAAAGCTGGAATTAGCGTCGATGTAGCGACTCGCCAACTACCGAGCCATCCGACTCCTAATTTGAGTAAAACGCCGGCTAATCCTGATACTAAACCGATCAGACAAGCTTCAAAAATAGCGAGACGTTTCGGCTTTAAAAAAAATTGAGATTCGATGACCCTGGAAGCTTCCCTAAATTGTTTGGGGATAGGAATATACCGCATAAATAGGGTTGATTGCCTGCGAATTGTCTGCTCGATCGGACTATAGCAAAAAAAAACTCACTTGGTTGAAATCGATCTGCTGAGAACGGAAAACTTCCTGCCAATGGTCTCTTGGATTTGATCGGACTACCGGATTTTGGTTAGTCGGGCTAATCTCGGTCTCGAAGCTAAACTCTACCCGTTTAATGTGCGAGAATCGATTCCCCAATTCTTGTTTCCTTTGCAGTCAGGAGCTCAAGAGCCTGTGGCGAATCTATCTAAGGTCTTGAAACAGGTTTACGAGGAGGCAACTGTAGACTTTGCGATTGATTATTTAGTGCAGCCTGTGCCAGCCCTGGACGATAGGGATTTTTAATGGGTGCAGTCATTGATAAAATTGTAGGACAGCGACAAGGAGTCTGATCGCAAATTTCCGTTATCGTAGAGATAGAGAAAGCTAGCATGACCCACCTTGCTGCTCATTGTACAGTTGGGGAGGGTCGAATGATCGCACGAACAATTCCTGACCCAAAGACAAGACCAGCCCTCCAAAGTAAGTGCTCGTTCGCCTCTGGTTTAAGCATCCACCATAAATGATATAATTGAGGAGCTTACGAATTACATCCGATTGGTGTGGTCTGGTTGCTGGCGAGCGCCTCTCTTGCTAAAATGAAACCGATAAAATAAATAATTAGGAAATCTTTCCAAGTATGTCTAATCGATCACCCCGAAAAACCGTGTCTTCTGTTCAAAAAGAGCTGTCAATCCGAAGTGAAACTATTCAGCGAATTTACAATTTTTATATAAATAACCTTTTTTACGTAAATAGAAGATATCAGAGAAAACTTGATTTGGGCGATTGAAGAAAAAAGAACATTTATTGATTCTATTTTAAGAGGCTTTCCAGTACCTATAATATTGCTAGCTGAGGTTGAAATAGAAAAAAATGCCGTCTTTGAAATTATAGATGGTATGCAAAGATTAAATGCAATTACTTCTTTCATAGAAGGTGAGTGTGACTATGAGGGCAAGTTTTTTGACTTAGCGACAATGGTAGAGTCAAAATCTCGTCTAGATCAAGAGATGCTGTTTCAGCAAACACCTATTCTAGAGAGGAAATCCTGTGAAGTGATTGCAAGTTATGTGTTACCTCTTTCAGTTTACTCCTTTGATGAGGAGGAAAAAATTGATGAGGTATTTAGAAGGATTAACTCAAATGGTAAATATCTATCGAGGCAAGAACTTAGAGCATCCGGAGCAACAGCTTACTATCCCGATCTAGTCCGAAAGATCTCAAGTGAAATAAGAACTGATACCTCGGCTTCAGATATACTGCTTCTCAACGACATGAAAACTATAAGTATTACGAATAAACAACTAGAATATGGCATAAAGGTTGATAACATTTTCTGGATGCAAAATAATATTTTAACTAAGGAAATGGTAAGAGAATCTAAGGATGAAGAGATAGTAGCTGATATTGTTGCATATATGACATTATTCCCAGAGGTGCCGAGAAGCAGTTCTGATGTGCTAGACGAGTTTTATGGTTTAAAGGAAAGCTCTAAGCAAGAGGAAATAGAAAGATCCCTTCAGAAAGTCAATTCCGATATAATCAGAAAACGCTTTCTCAAGGTATATGACCAGATTCGCAAAGTATTGCAAGAGTCGGGATGTAAGTTCAGTGAATTGATATTTGAACAAAATATTCAAAGTCTTCCGCGTTATTTTCAAATAATTTTTTTGAGTTTTTATGAACTAATGTTTGTTGACAATATGGAAGTTATAAATTCCACAGAACTCATTAGTAAATTGACGAATATAGGACAGTACATCAAGATTCCTGTAGGTGGTAACTGGAGTGCTATTAGCAAGACTAACAATATATCTGCTGTGAAAGGTATTATCAGAAATACCTTTAAAGTTAGAGAAAAAATAGATCCTGCTACTGATAGTTGGTTGACCGAGTTTGAAACGTTACTCACACAGTCTAAAATTGAGCAAACTCTTTATGATTTTAAGCAAGGTTTTACGAAGCTAGATGGAAGAGGAGATTTCGATCAAGATAGCTTCGATAAGATAATAAAAACTCTTACTGCTATGGCTAATCATTCGCCTAAAGCGAAGGGTTATGTATGTGTTGGGGTTGCAGATACTGAATCCACTGCCAAGAGGGTAGAAAACTCATACAGTATTCACAGTAGAGAATATCGAAATTTTTGGATTACTGGAATAGAACACGAATCTGTCAGACTTCAAGGAAATCTTGATAATTTCTTTAGATGGCTGATACAACAAGTACAGTCTCAACCCATTGAGCAATCTGTAAAAGATCGCATTGGTAAAAGTATCAGATTGATAAATTATTATCACAAAGATGTAGTTATATTCTCTATTCAAGGAGGTTCAAGTCCTGTAATGTATGACAATAGGTTCTATCAACGGATTGGTGCCAACGTCGAAGAAGTAAAACCCGCAGGATATGTGGAGTTCTTCGGAAATTTTTCATAGGGCTTGCTCCTCCAGCTAACGACATCGAAATTTTCAACTTCTTCGACTCTGTTAACGGCAATCTCGCCCGTACTGAGTTTGTGGAAAATAGAGCAAATTTATTCAATCATAGAATTTTCTCTCGGTTTGCAGCACATAATTTCACTTTCATTTAGGATTGGATGGATTTTTTAACCGCAGATGCACGCAGATTAACGTAAATGAATTCTATAAATCTGCGTTAATCTGTGATTTTTTTACCCTATAGCCTCCACCAATGTTTTTAAATTGGGCACTTCCCAGTCTGGCTGGCCACTGGCCGGCAGTGTCGCCCCAAATCCTGTTTTATCCTGTCGCCGATTTACCCAGACTGTGGAAATTCCCATCGATGTTGCTGGTACAATGTCGTGATACACACTTTGAGCAACGTGCAGAAGTTTTTCCGGTGGTATTCCCATTGTTTCTAGGGCGATTTCAAAGTTGCGAGTTGACGGTTTGTACGATCGTACTTTTTCCGCAGTAATCAACCAGTCGAATTCAACTTTTAAGTGTTTGGCTGTACCTGCAAACAAGTCATCATCAATATTAGAAATTACCGCCAATTTGTATTTCTGCTTGAGTGCTGACAAGGCTGCAACTGTATCGGGAAAAGGTTGCCAATTTTTGAGAGAATCAACCAAACTGTTAATTTCTGTTGCTGTCGGTTGAAAATTAAATCTTTGACCGAATCTTTTCACTATTTCTTGCAAGATTTTCCGGTATTCGATATAATCATTTTCGTCCTTTTCTAGTTCGGATTCAAATTCAGCAAAAAGCTCTAAAGTTCCATCATCACTAAAATCGATTTCCCGATTTGAGAGCAATTGTTTCAAGGGTGGCAATATCCCCCTTTCCCAATCTATAAGAGTGCCGTAGCAGTCAAAACTCACAACTTCAAACTGATTAAAATCTAACATCTGTCATCGCTCCTTTTCTACGGTTGATATTCAGCAAGAATTTCAATTTTTCCGACTATATTGCGATTGAATTCTGCCAACTCTTCTGCCGGAACCCAATATTCTTGGTGAATCGAACTACCGACAGTTTGGACGGGATATTTTTTTAAGAAGTCAGCCAAAACTCGAAACCGAGTTACATAGCCAAAATATCCCGATGCTGCATCTTTTGTATTCCAATCTCGCGCAATTTGGATAGCATATGCTTTGTGGAGTACGGGATAAAAAATAGGCTGAAAAGATAGACGCGGCGGAAATGCCATGAAATCGCTTTCTTGAATTAACTCCATTTCTTTTTTGCCGACAGCTCGAAAAAGTGTTGCTGTCTCTCTATCCGATACAGTGATATTTTTAAACCAATCTTTCCAACCGTCCCAATTGTGAATAATTCTCGCCAATTCTGCATAACCTGCGGCACGGGGATGAGTACCGTCATTTTGGGCAAGTTCTTCCAGCCAAACTTCTGATTTTTGCAGCGGGGTATAAACATCTAAATAAGGCACGTTTAACTCGGTGCAAACTTGGGAAAAATGTTTCGATAAGTTGGCAATTCTGATATTTCGATTGACATCCAGAACTGATGGAGGCCCGATCATTAAAATTGGTACCATTTCTTTGGCAGCCGCGAGAATTTCTCGGGTATTTTCAATTGATTTCTCAACTTCTACTCGACTTTTTTCTTCTTCTAAGTAAGTGTCGTTGAGGCCAAAAGAAAATACTATTCTGCCGTCGCAATAGTGAGGTAAGCGGTCAAAAACTTCGCTAAACCAGCGAGATTGTATATCGGCACTGGTTGCTCCCCGTACTCCTAAATTATAGTAGGTGATATCGTGTCCTTGCTTGCAAACTGCCACGCAAACTCGCCCTGTCCAACCTAGACATTTTGGATCGCAAGTACCGTTTACAAAAGAATCGCCGATAAAACAAATACGCATATTGTGTTTGGAAATTGGGAATTGGGAATTGGGAATTGGGAATTGGGAAATTGGGAAATTGGGAATTGGGAATTGGGAATTGGGAATTGGGAATTGGGAATTGGGAATTGGTTATTTTTCATTAGAAAAACTACTAACAAGTAACCACTAACTATTAACTACTAACTTTAACTACTAACTATTACCAATTACCCATGCCCTATGCCCTATGCTCAATTCCCATGACTTTAGTTTTTGCCGATGACGGACAATCCCTCTACAATTACAGATGGTGTGTGACAAGAACCACTCCACTCCGAATCTCCTCCTAATTCTACCAATTGTTTGAGGACGCTGTAGACGTTGCCAGCTACCATTGTGTCTTTGATTCTACCGACTATTTGACCTTTTTTGACTCGGTAGCCGAGATCGACGTTAATTGAAAAATCACCTGAAATTCCGGCGCTACCGCCAAGCATTTGATCTACTACAATTCCGTCGTCTAATTGACCGATTAAATCAATTAACGATCGCACTCCTGGTTTAATTAAAACATTGAATAAACTCGGTGTGGGATAGCTACCTAAACCGGGGCGAAATCCGTTGCCGGTAGTGCCGCTACCCAAGGCTCGTCCGGTGGTGCGATCGGTATAAAATAACTGCAACACTCCATTTTTGATAAAGACGATCGCCCGAGTGGGAGTTCCTTCGTCGTCAAAAGGACAGCTATAAGGCCCAGTATCCGGTTCTTGAGAGAGAGTAACTAGCGGTGAAGTGACTTGTTGGCCCAATCGATCGCTCCAAGGCGAAGCGCCTTCGAGTACCTGTTTGCCGTTCAATGCCGCACACACAGTCCCCCACAACAAATCGGCGGCTTTGGCTGTAAATAGCACCGGCACGCGGCCAGTGGCGGGGGGTACATTGTCTTTCGCCCATTCCAATCGCTGCAAAACCCGCTTGGCGCTGGTGTTCATGTCGAGGGTGCCGCGTTCGGTTTCGCCTTCCCAAATGTTGAGGAAATCTTCGCCCCGCACTAATTCTGCTGACAAGTAACCGCTGAGGGTAGTGTCGGTGTGACTGGAATCCAAGCCTCTGGTGTTCAGCAAGCGGGTGCTCTCGATTTCGCAGTCGAGTTCGGCGGTACAGAGGCTTTCGGGATAGGCTTCGCGGACGATCGCGATCGCCTCTTTTCCCCAGTTTACTAGCTGTTCGGCCGGCACCGACACTCCGAGATCGGGATAAACAACTTTTTCTCCGGTGCCGAGTTCGATGGTTTCCGGTTCGTTGAGTTGCGAAAGCGCGATCGCCCTGTCCACCAAAATTTGCAGTTCCACGGGCCCGTAAGCCACCGCCAAACCCGGCCGCCCGTCCCGCCACAGCCGCAGTGCAATGCCTTCTGCTTGGGCAGTTTCTAGCTGTTTGAGGCGGTTCGCTTCAAAAAAGACCGGCCGCGAGAGCGATTGCGATTCCAATACCTCAGCAGCTTCAGCACCTGCTTTGGTGGCTAGTTCTAGCAGTTGTTCTGCTGATTGGTGATTGGTCATTGTTGTCGGTGGTTGGTAATGGGCGATCGGTAGTTAATTGGTCATTAGTCATCAGTCATTAGTTATTAGTCAATATAGCTGTTAACTCTCTTTCTAAATGACTGTAGATTAACTGCTGACTAATGACTGCTGACTAATGACTAACAACTAAATACTTAATTCGTGCAGCAGCCAAAATCCTGCGAAAGATTCCGAGTCTGGATTCGACTGAATTGCTAAGAAATGTACTTGTTTCGCTTGTTTTTTCGCGACTTCAAATGCTTTGCCTTCTCTCTCAGTTGCTGCGTCTCTAAGATTAGCTAAAATCCAGCGATCGTTAGCTCCGGTATCCAATACCAGCTTAGCGGGCGGGCCGCTCTCAAATTTGAGAAAAGCCAACTCCAAACCCGACATCCAACCGGCCAAAGCCGTTGCTCTTGACGAGTAGATCATCAGTCCCGGAATTTGCGTTTCTGGGGCGAGGCGTGTCATCGGGAGCCCGAAAGCTTCGCCAAATCCGATATCCCACTCGGACATTTCGTCAAAAGCGCCGATCGGCAAACTCACAAACGCCCATTTTTCGCCGATTAAAGCATCCGGTAGCGCCACAGGCGTTTCGGGTACAAATTGAACGCTGGGGTTCACAACCGGTTGATAGCCCTCTTGTGCGGGATAAAAGTCTTGCATCCGTTCTTCCAGCCACAGGCTGAGGGCGAGGGTGCGGCGGCTGGAGGCGGCTGGAATATCCAACTCCTCGCAGGCTTTGCTAATCATGTTCGCCATTTGGCGACGGAAAAAGCGGATTTTTTCGGGTCGTTTCGGTGCTGCGGCGATCGCCTCTTTAATTGCGCCAGCCAGCCACAGGGAATTTACGGTTGTACTGGGGCAGAATTGGGAGTAGCGAAACAGAGAGTCGGCCTTGTCGCCTACATTCAGCGGGCTTTCGCAGATCAACACTTCCCATTTTTTTTTCTCTCGCTCGTCTAGGATCGGACGGCTGTAAAAGTCGAGTTCCCAAATAGTTGCCATGCCGCGCTGTTAAAAATTAATCCTTTCTCATGTTACCGGACAGCGCGCCAGTTTCTGATTCTGACAATTTAAGGCACATTTTCACTCGCGGGCGATTCCCTACGGGATAGCTTCGCTTCACGGACTTTCCCAAACATTGCCGCTTTCCCTAGCAGCTTCCCGTGTAATTTTTAGCAGCAGCCGACAACCGCAGGCTTTAGCAATTCCTCGGAGAACAGTCTCGGAGCAATCTCAACCCGCGATGTTTGTTAAACTTGTACAAGCCTGGGAAGACAAACAGTATAGCTTGATTCCATGAGACAGATTATTCTCGAAAAGATTGTTTCTACCCTACAACCTTTAGATTTTGCGATCGCTTTGTGGCAAGGAGGTTCAGCAGCCCACGGCTACACCGATGAATGGTCAGACCTCGATATTGCGGTTGTGGTTGAAGATAACTGCGTGGAAGAAACTTTTGATATTGTCGAAACAGCTTTGGCAGAAATTGCCGAAATCGAACTCAAATATCGAGTTCCCGAACCAGCTTGGCACGGTCATTCGCAGTGCTACTGGCGGCTCAAAGAAACCCCGCCGTTTTTGCTAATTGATTTTGCCGTTTTCCGGCGCAGCCGCCGTAACAATTTTCTGGAAATAGAGAGACACGGAAAAGTCGCGATCGCCTTTGACAAAGCTAATCTAATTGTACCACCTCATTTGGATACAAACAAGCATTTTCCCCAAATGGTAGCCAGATTCAACGAAATTAAAATCCGTTTTGATTTGCTACAACCTCGGGTAAAAAAGGAGATTTATCGCGGGCATTTAGTAGATGCGATCGGCAACTATCACAATTGGACGCTTCTACCCTTAGTCGAACTGCTGGGCATGATTTACCGTCCCCACAGATACGACTTTGAACTCAAATATTTTACCCGAGATTTTCCGCCAGAAATAGTCGATCGCGTCGCACCGCTTTTCTGCATTGCCAATCTTGAAGATTTAGCAGCAAAACAGCAAATAGCCGAGGATTTTTTTGCCGAAACCTTACCGCTTGCAGAAGCTAAACTTTACTCTAAGAATGCCCTCACACTACCGCAATAGGCTCAAGGTTTCGTGAAAGCGATTAATATAGTAGCATCAACCATAAAAATTAACATCCGTGACAAAACTCAGCGTCAACATCAACAGAATCGCCCTCCTCAGAAACTCTCGAAATATCGGCATCCCCAGCGTTACCGAAGCCGCAAAAACAGTAATTGCTGCCGGAGCTCACGGCATTACAGTCCATCCCCGCCCCGACGAAAGACACATCAAAGCTGCCGATGTTTACGAATTAGCCAAAATGCTAACCGTAGAGTTTAACATCGAAGGAAATCCGTTTCAACCCCCATTTATGGATATAGTTTGCGATGTCAAACCGGCTCAGTGTACCTTAGTCCCGGACGCTCCCGACGTGCTGACATCCGATAGCGGCTGGGATATTCCCGAAAATCGCGATCGGCTATTACCAATTATTGAAAAGTTAAAAGACAACGGCATTAGAGTCAGTCTATTTATGGACGCAGATCCGGCTCTCATGCCGCTAGCAAAAGAAGTCGGAGCTGACCGAGTAGAGCTGTACACGGAACCCTATGCAACTGCTTTTCGCGAAGGCAAAGTAGAATCGGTTTTTCAACAATATGTCTTAGCAGCTAAAGCGGCTCAAGATGTCGGTTTGGGAGTGAATGCCGGACATGATTTAAATTTGCAAAACTTAACCCAATTTTGCTCGATTCCTGATATCCTAGAAGTATCGATCGGTCATGCTTTAATTGCCGAAGCGCTAGAAATGGGCTTGTCCAACACAGTAGAAGCTTACCTAAAAATTCTCTCAGGTTCCTAGTACAAATTAACCTCGTGTGGGAAGGCGGCTTTTGCACAGCAATCGCAACTAAACCCGCCTTGAGAAACGCTAAGCTGTTCTACATCTAAATTATGTTTTTTGTGCGGGCTATACGGCCCACCCCACAAGAACTTTATCAAATTTTGACTATGTAGTTTAAATGTAGAACAGCTTACTAGCCTTTAAGCACTCTCTACAGAAGCGAGTTTGTGCGATCGCCCGCAACAGCTAACAGTAGAGACCGTCACCCCCTGCGGGTGATAGCGGTTTTCTCCTAGCAAGCTAAATCCCGAAGCCAAGACACCGCCTTTTTTGGGTGTTGGTATTTTTTTAGTCAACTCCTCGACAAAAGATTTAATTTTCCTTGACCAAGTTACTAATATTTTCAATGATCTTATGCTGTCAGGAGTATGATTAAAATGTCACGACAAACTGAGGCTACCACTTAGCTCCCGCATTGCAAATCTGTTACCAGTAGGTTTTGTGCAAGTACGGGAAATTTAGGTATCCTCTATACTGCTGTAGCCGATCGCGATCCGCCGGATTTAATCCGGTAGAAATAGGCCGACCCAAGTAACCATATACAACTCCTTACCCCCCTCCCAAGTGCGACATGAAAAAACTAATTTTACTGACTGGAATGCTACTGATGATGATGGCAAAATCAGTATTTGCTAGCCCTGTAGCCCCAAAAATTGAACCGGGCGATCGGATGGCCACCTCGGAAATTACAGAAACCTTTAACAAACCCGTTACTTCTGCGCCACTTCCAAAGCTAGAGCCGATCGAGCGAATGTCAACCTCGGAAATTCGAGAAACCATCAACAAACCCACCACCTATATTTTTGAAGGTGTTAAAGGGCGAGAACTGACTCTCTCGCTGTGGGCGGGACAACTGACAGCCCAACTTTACAGTCCCAACGGTGAGAATATGGGAATTATCGAAAAAAGTGACAATCAGTGGATCGGCCAGTTGCCAGAATCTGGCATCTACCGCGTGCGCGTCACCCCGAAAGGTGAGACTAGCAGCTTTGTACTCGAACGCGATTTTAACGCCAAGTGGACTTATCGGCCTTCGCGCGCAATTCCGATCGCATTTGGCGAAAAAGAAGCTACAGTCAAACTCAAAATGTCCGGCTACCAAATCCAGCCCCTCACAGTTCAGGGGAAACAGGGACAGACAATCAGGGTGACTGCGAGCCAAAAAAATCTAGATGTGGCGATCGAATCTCCCTCGGGACAACTCCTAGATCAAGGCGCAGGTCAAACTTTTGCTCAACTCCCCGAGTCTGGAACCTACCGGGTGCTAATAGTTGCCAACAAGCCGGTCAAGCCCTCCATCAGAGTTTCTGTGCGGTAGCAAAGATTGCAAAAATACTTTCGGGCGATCGAAATGCGATCGCCCAAGCACCAAAGCTCGCCCGAAACGCGAGCTTTTTTTGCATAATATCAAATCCGGTGGCATCGAAATTAGTATTGATATCAATTCCGGTTCGGTAGCATCGGAATTAATATTACCCGAAATCAGGACACGGCAGTGCCGTGTCCCTACCCAATTCATTGTAGGGACACGGCACTGCCGTGTCCTCGCTTATCATGTCGCTCGTGCAACCGGAATCGATCTAAACTCAACCTTGGATCAGCGCTTCAAAACGTTTTTGTTTCCAAATGCAACTTAAATCCGAGTCAGCTAAAGCTAGCTCTCGGTATAAAATAGGCATAAACTCCACAGCCCGCTGCAAATTGTCAAGGGCCAAATCTACAAAACCCAGCAGTGCATAACAGCAAGCTTGATTGTAAAAAGCGTTAGCAAAATCAGGACTTATTTCTAAGGTAGTTTCGTAGCAAGCAATCGCCTCCGAGTAGCAGCCTTGTCGTGCCAATTCCACACCCCGGTTGTACCACATCAAATAATCCTCAAAGGGACACGATGATGTAGGAATGAACTTGGCATTTTTCTGATTTAAACCTACTAATTTCCCCAAAGCAACTCTCCGTTCGCCCACAGCTTCGGCTCTGCCCGGTTGCAGAGCGATCGATCGGCTAAAACTCCCCACTGCTTGCTTGTAAAGCCCCATTGAGTTGGCTGCTAGACCGCGATTGTACCAAGCCTTCGCATCGTCTGGATTAAACTCGATCGCGCGATCGAAACTGTTAAGCGCCCGATAGTAAAGTTTGAGTTCCAACAGAGCATTACCTTGGTTGTACCAAGCCCAAGGGGCCTCCGGCTGCAAATGTAAAGAGCGATCGAAACTCAGAACCGCCTTCTCGTAAAGCCCCATATCAATTAGCAAAAGTCCCCGGTTGTGCCAAATACTCGGCGCGCACGGGTTGAACTCCAGAGCCCTGTCAAAACTGTTGAGAGCATCCAAATGGCGATCCAACTTTCCTAAAGCAATAGCCCGGTTGTGCCAGCCAAAGCTCGCATTCGGCTGCACCACCAAGGCCTCATCAAAACTTAAAAGCGCCTCTTTGTGCCGTTCTAAATTCCCCAAAGCCATACCTCGTCCGAACCAAGCCTTATAATGATCCGATTGCAACTTCAGAGCTCGGTTAAAGTGCTCCAGAGCAGAATCATGCTCGTTGACTTCGAGGTGGCGAGAACCCAGATGATAATACCAAGCCGCTTCCATGTTTTGAATTAAGTTCATAATACTTCGCATCTATCTTAGGGATGATTCTACACTAACAACGCCCAGAGTTAAACTGTAATTTCACTAAAAATTGAAAAATTTTGATACAGGGGCGATCGCCCATACAAACTGCCAGTCACAACCTGAATAATTTGCGATCGAAACTAATTATTTTCCTCTCATGAAATGCTCTTTCAACTAACCGCACTTATCGCTTGTTGGAGCTGCTGCGAATCTTAAATCAGCCTGAGTCAGGCAACTATTACTACATCCCGAATGGGGTTTGCAGTTACACAAAGAGTGAAATCTCATCGCGATCCGGGTTCCAAATTCTGGTTGCTTTCTTCAAGCAACCACAACCGCTTTATGAGCATTCTGGCTCAACAGCAAATTGCCAGCAGCATCAATACTAAAATCCTTTCCCAGCACAAAACCCTTGCCTATCAACCGCTTGCAAACAACCAGTGCCGTAATCCGGCGAATTTCTTCCATCACATCAGCAGGAATCAAATAACTCAAACTCCAGAGCACAGACTCGCAGTCAGACCAAATCAAACGCTCTATACTGACAATCATCAAAGCAGCTACACTGTCAACGGACAGCCTCTCTCTGAGATCGGCAATCAAATCTTTACCAATTAAGCTATTGCGAGTCATCATCGCCCTAGCCATCTTCCCAATTTCTTGTTCGAGTTCTAAATGATTCATGCTTGGCACTGGCTTTTAGGTTTTTAAAGCACTACTAAGAGTAAAAACAGTAGCTGCCACCAGGCTCTGCCCTAGCGTAGCTGACGCAGGTTCTGCCGCAACTCCTTTTAACAAAGTATACCTAAAGAAAGATTAAAAATGTATCTAAAGGCAGATATCAAAATTTATCCTTTAATATATAAATGAACAAATTCCCGCAAGAGTTTTTATGAGCAGCAAATTGAGTATTTATGCTCGATCGGGTCTGGAGTCAAGTTAAGGATTGGTAAATTCGCTACATAATAAGGAAGTAGTTACTTCGGATAAAAACCCACAATGCGTTTAAACCAGGCAGACATCGATATTGCCCCCTTGATCGACTACGGCCTGATCGACCCGACTGCGACGCCAGAGCAAGTAGAAAACTGTTGCCAACAAGCAGAGAGATTTGGGTTTGTGACAGTGTGCGTGTATCCCGCCTACGTCCGACAAGCTGTTGAGCTACTACATGGCAAAAAGCCCAAAGTTTGTACAGTTATCGGTTTTCCCACGGGTGCTTCGACTTCAGCGACGAAACTTTACGAAGCTCTAGAAGCCACAGATAATGGAGCCGTAGAGTTAGATGTATCTGTTAACTTAGGATTGTTGAAAGCTGGAAGAATCGACGAATTCCACCAGGAATTAGCCCGAATTTGCGAAGAAACTAATCTCACGATCAAAGCAATTATCGAAAGTTCGCTGCTTTCCGATCCCGAAAAACAATTAGCTGCTGAGCTTTGTATGGAAGCTGGTGTGGCTTATATCAAAACCAACACCGGCTTTTTTGGCGCGGCGACAGTTGAAGATGTGCAACTGCTGAAGGAAGTTACGAAGGGACGGATTGGGATTAAAGCGGCTGGGGGAATTCGGACTCACGAACAAGCTTTAGATTTGGTAGTAGCTGGTGCTACTCGTTTGGGGACTTCTCGCGGCCCGGAATTACTCCGCCAGCGCGATAATTTAGATAATCGTTAATTGTCAGGATGCCTACGCTATCAGGGAAAATGTGTGCGACGATCGTGGTCAGTAAATCTCCTGTTCCCAAATAAAAGAGAGTCAATAGCCCTCCTGATCAGACTGTCGTGAACGCGCACCCACCCCCAATCTGGCATATGGGCGCATAATTTTATTTCGCGAAGCGAATACTTTTGACACTCTCTTCCCCCAGGTTGAAACCAGTGACTTGATTATCGTCATCATGGATAAACTGAAAAGTGGTGTACGTACCTTTCAAGAGATCTTTGCTGATTGGCTTGAGGGTCTCTTGAGGGGAATTTCTCCGATTGAGCAGCAACTTGCCGTCTTCTACAATGATTTTGTAGGTCACATCTAACTCTTCGCAATGATACTCTCCCGCAAATTCCTGCAACTGGTCAGAATTGAAAGAAACGATATTCAGCAGTTGATAAACATCGGGCTTTCCACCTTCTATGCGAACAGACAGATGAAATGGTTCATCTGAACCTGGCTTTTCAAATTCAATGTCAATATCAAATGGAATATCCACTGCTATAAAATGGTTTGAACTCAGGGGAGCAAGCGTAAAGTTCTCTCCGAAAGCTTCTATGGTTAATTTCCCATCCTTTACCGATAACTCCCAAATGCTTCCTGTTTTCAGGTTTTGATAAAAGCCGGTTTTGCTCTCCAATTCGGTCGATGGAATTTCTACCAATTGCGCTTTGCTGTGCGCGGGTTCTGTGACCGGCGCGGTAAACTCACTGGCCAAGTAAAGATCCGCGATTTTCTCCGCGAGGTTCGTCGGAGTAGCGTTGCCCAAATTCGACAAGAGGATTACAGAAAATCGCTGCTTCGGAAATCGCAGCATTCGTGACCTGTAACCCGCCCATGCGCCACTATGACTGACAACATCTAATCCTCGGTATTGCCATATGGATAAGCCAAACGCATACTTCAGCGCTTCGCCGCTATTCAACTTTCCGGGTTTGATGACTTCCTCGATTAAGTCTTGCCCATACCCTCCGAGTCTGTTGGCATAAAAATTCCTATCCCATAGCGATAAATCTTCAACCGTGGTGTAGACACCACCATCACCAACCACATTAAAGATAGACATATCAATCCGAAAACCACCCTCATCTTTCGGGGAGTAGCCAATCGCTCGATCTTTGACAATCATCGTGAAATCATCGTGAAAGTGAGTCGCATTCATCCCAAGTGGACTAAAGATATGCTCATTGGCAAAGGTGGCAAGAGATTTTCCGGAAGCTCGTTTGGCGATTTCTGCAAGCAGAAAATATCCAGAGTTGCTGTACAAATGCTCATCCCCTGGCTTGAAGTTAAGTTCTTTTTGACGAGCAATCAAACCAATGATCTCATCATCGGGATAATCATTCTCAAACCGCATCCCTATAAAGTACATAAGGGTCAGGTAATCGCGGATGCCGCTCGTATGGTGAATGAGATGCCGAATAGTGATTGGGTACTCATAGCTGGGCATCTCTGGAATATACTTTTGGATCTCGTCATCCAAAACAAGTTTTCCCTGTCTTGCCAATAAAGCAATGCACATCGCTGTAAATTGCTTGGATATTGAGCCAATGTCAAAGACCGAAATTGAAGATATGGGGATGTTATGTTCTAAATCGGCTATGCCATAACCGCCCTTGTAAACAGTCTCGCTATCTTTGATGATGGCTAAAGCGAAACCAGGAGAGTCTGGTTTATTCCATTCGGAAAACAATTCATCGACTTTAGTGGTTAGTGGTAGTGCCATTGTCTGAAATACGATAGAGGTGGTGCAACTCAATACAAGAGAACAATAATTGCAAGGCGAACTAATCGGTTTATAAGCTTCCGTGAGTTAGTGAAGTGAACGCGATCGCTCACCCTCCTTCAAGTTTGTGCTCAGCGACTTGTTGCCAATCCCTTTCACGGTGCGGGTTGATTGGGCAGGAGGGCGATCGGCAACCGTGCCAAAACCCTCTGCTCAGCGACCAAACTCAAGTATTGTACACCGCGATCATGCTCAAGGACAACCGTCAACCGTCAACAGTCAACTAACTAAATGACTCGAACTTACAAAGCAACTGGAATTAATCTTAAGAGTGCACCGATCGGCGAATCCGATCGCCTGCTGACAGTTTTGACGCGGGAATTCGGCTTAATTAAAGCCGTAGCGCCCGGTGTTCGCAAACAACGATCGAGCATCGGCGGTAGAAGCGAATTATTTGTCGTCAACGAACTGCTAATTGCCAAAGGCCGATCGCTCGACAAGATTACTCAAGCCTCCACAGTAGAATCCTATCCGGGTTTGAGCCGCAACCTCGGAAAACTCTGCGCCGCCCAATATCTGGCAGAATTGGCGATCGCCAGCGCCTTATCCGACGAACCCCAAGAAGAATTATTTTTGCTGCTGGGGGAACACTTGAGTCGTTTGGAGGGTTTGTCCGATCGCACTGAAATCCAATCCGCCGCCGTGCTCATGGCTCATCTCGATCAGGGTATTTTTCACCTGCTAGCCTTAGCAGGGCTCGCGCCCCAAGTCCAAGTCTGCTGTGCCACCAGACACCCGCTGAATCCAAATTTTAGCGATCCGAAGTGGCAAACCGGGTTTAGTATACCTTCTGGGGGAACCTTCAGCTTGCCTGAGTTAGCTAACTTAGAGGCAGAACTCTCCTCGCAAACCGGCAGCTTGTACAGATCCGCTTCCCGTTCCCCGCAAACGAGTAATAGCAAACACTTGACAAATTTTCACATAAATGCTAAGGAATTAGCAGCGCTGCAACAGTTGGGTAGTGCGGAACTAGAAGAAGGGATTACCGATCGAACTGCGTGGGTATCAGTCGAAAATATTTTGCGGCAGTATGCCCAGTATCATTTAGGTTGCATGATTCGATCGGGAAGCTCGATCGACACCTACTTAGAGAGTTTTGAGTTTTGAGTTTTAAATTTTGAGTAAAATAGGCGATCGGGCGATCGTCAATTACACCTCCCAGCCTGCGGAATACCCGAACCTGTAGGCAATTTCAGGTAAATTCTCAAGATTCTTGGAACATTAGATAATAGATAAAGTTACGAATTATTAAACTTAGGGGTTAACACCTCGAATTTGAAATTCTCATTCCCCCAACCTCCACCATCCCAGGCGAACCACCCCTAATCCTATGATGCGACTGTCCGATTCTGATTTAAGAATATCTGTTTTAGCTGTGACCCACCACAAGATGGAAGAAAGAGAAAATTTTCCCGACTTCGACTCTCATCCGGTTTCCGATCGACAATGGAGCAACCAAAACCCAGAAATGGATAAATATCCCACAACTCCAGAAACAGAGTCAAGCAACGGCAAAAGCCAACAACCCGCAGCAATCGAACCGCTGCCGACAGCAGAGCCAGCAGCAGAACTATCCGAAGCAGTCGCCGAAACTCCCGAGCCAGAAAGAGGATTTCTGCCAGTTCTAAAAAATCGAAATTTTCTAGCATTGTGGAGCGGGCAAGTTTTCTCGCAACTAGCAGATAAAGTTTATCTCGTACTGACGATCGCCCTCGTGGCCAGCCGCTTTCAAGCGCCAGATCAAACAATCAGCAGGTGGGTATCGGCAATCATGATCGCCTTTACCATACCCGCAGTGCTGTTTGGGGCCGCCGCAGGCGTGTATGTCGATCGCTGGTCGAAAAAAGCAGTCCTCGTCGCTACAAACCTGCTGCGTGGAGGCTTCGTATTAACATTACCCCTGCTGCTGTGGCTCTCAGACGGATGGGAACTCGGTCAACTACCACTCGGATTCTGCTTGCTGCTGCTAGTAACATTCCTAGTTTCGACCCTAACTCAATTTTTCGCCCCAGCAGAACAGTCAGTGATTCCCCTAATTGTGGAACGCCGCCACCTGCTTTCGGCAAACTCCCTCTACACCACAACCATGATGGGTTCGGTGATTATTGGCTTTGCAGTCGGAGAACCCTTGCTGGCTTTAGCCGACACCTTATTTAGCAACATCGGCGGCGGATTCGGCATCGGCAAAGAATTAGTAGTAGGCGGAAGTTATGCCTTCGCCGGAGTGCTGTTGCTGTCGATGAAAACAGGCGAAAAAAACGAAGTCGAACACGAACCGCCGCACCCGCTAGCAGATTTGAAAGATGGGCTGCGTTACATCAACGATCAACCGAAAGTCCGCAATGCTTTAATTCAACTAATTATTCTGTTTTCAATTTTTGCAGCCTTGGCAGTTTTAGCGGTGCGGCTGGCAGAAATCCTGCCGGGTATGCGAGCGTCACAATTTGGCTTTTTGCTGGCAGCAGTCGGCGTTGGAATGGCTGTTGGAGCGACAACTGTCGGCTATCTCGGACACAAATTTTCTCACTCTCAACTCAGTTTAATCGGATCGATCGGCATGGCAGTTGCTCTGCTCGGTCTTTCTGCATTTACGCACCATTTGTGGATCTCGGTGCTGTTCATTACCATGTTGGGTTTATTTGCTTCATTGGTGGGAGTGCCGATGCAGACGACAATTCAAGCAGAAACCCCAGAAGAAATGCGGGGAAAAGTCTTCGGGCTGCAAAACAATGCCACTAACATTGCTTTGAGTTTACCATTGGCTTTGGCGGGAGTAGCCGAAACATTTTTGGGTTTGCCGACAGTATTTTTGGCTTTAGCAGGATTAGCGATCGCAGGCGGTGTCTTAACCTGGTATATTTCCCGTAGCACTAATAGCAAAGTCGATCGAATCTAAAAAATAACAAACTCTGATTTACTTGAATGCACATCGCTTGGCTAGGAAAAAAATCACCTTTTTGCGGTAACGTCACTTACTCCAGGGAAGTCACGAACGCACTATTAGACCGGGGATACCAGGTTAGTTTCCTGCACTTCGCCCAAGAAGCGGGCCCACTGGACAGGAACAGTACGGCGTGGAGCGTGGTAAATGGGAAATGGGGAGCATCTATGGCTCAAACTTCATTTACTAATTCGCTCTCGCCCGCGAGTTGCAACGAAGTCTCTTTACCCTGTCACTACAAATCGCAAATTTATACAATTCCCACTCTCAAGTCCCGCACAGTGCTGATGAAATCGCTGCGGCGACTGAAGCCCGATGTTGTTCACGCTTCGCTAACGCTTTCGCCTCTAGACTTTCTATTGCCGGAAATTTGTCAAGAATTGAATTTGCCTCTGGTGGCGACTTTTCACCCGCCGTTCGATCGCAAATTGCGCAATTTAACATCGGGAACTCAACACCTGATGTATCAACTGTACGCTCCGTTTTTGGCTCACTACGACTCGACGATCGTGTTTTCTCAGATTCAGCGGGATATTTTGGTGAAGTTGGGAGTGCCGGAAGAACGGGTGGCGGTGATTCCCAACGGCGTAGACGCGGTGAAGTATTCGCCCGGGCCTTCGGGGTTGAAGTCGGAATTAAAAGCCGATCGCATTTTTGTGTACCAAGGCCGCATTGCCCCAGAGAAAAATGTCGAGGCTTTGCTGAAAGCCTGGAAACTGTGCAATTTTGACCCAGGCAACGTGTTGGCGATCGTGGGCGACGGGCCCCTATCCGCGTCGCTGCAACTGTCCTACGGCGAAGAGGAGAACATCGTGTGGCTGGGATTTGTCGCCGAGGAGGAACGCCGGATCGAAATTCTGCGGGGTGCAGATGTATTTATTTTGCCTTCTTTGGTGGAAGGATTGTCGCTGTCGCTGCTGGAAGCGATGGCCTGCGGTTTAGCTTGTTTGGCAACGGATGCCGGTGCTGACGGCGAGGCTTTGGAGGAAGGCGCGGGGGTAGTTTTGAACACTCAGCGGGTGCGGAGTCAGTTGCAAACATTGTTGCCGCTGTTTTGCGATCATCCTGAATTGGCAACGCTGCTGGGCCAAAAAGCTCGACAAAGGGCGATCGAGCGGTACACTCTCAGTCAGAATATTACTGAGTTGGAAAAGCTTTATGTAGCAGTTTTGCAAAAGCAGCGCGTGCCAGTTCGGGGTTTAGCATGAATGTTTGTAGTGAGGACTTTAGTCCTCCGATTTATGAGGACTAAAGTCCTCACTACAAACCAATTTTCTCTAACTTCCCGGGCGCAAATAGTCCAAAAGTCGATCGCCCGAATCGGCCCGAATCAAAGCAACCACAACATCCGGCAAACTTCCCAAACTCGGATAAACCAAATAACGCGGTTCCCACTGCGGGCCAAACTTATCTTTAAAACTGTGCAATCCCTTAAAATTATAAAACTTGCTCAAGTGCTCCGAAAGATAAATCAACACCTTTTCCAATCGCCCGGATTTCTCCGCTTCTCCGACTCCCGCCAAAGCCGACAAACCCAAATCAAATTCAGCATATCCCAACTCTTGACAATGCTGCAACATCGAAGCAAACAAACACTCCATCGTGCCATTTTCCACTTCAGTGCGGCGTCGCATTAAATCAACTCCCACTACCCGATCGCCTGCCGATATCATATTAGCAAAAGCAGTAATTTTGCCGTCGGGAGTGTGGATGGCTACGGCGCGAGTTTCCCGTAAATATGCCTCGTCAAACCAACCAACAGAAAATTGTTTTTCCGCACCCTGAACCATTTGCAGCCACTCGTCGCTAACAGCTTTCATTTGCCGCATCACTTCAGAACTTAAAGGCGGTTCGTAAAATTCGACTTGATGTCCGGCTTTTGTCAAGCGGTTAATTGCAGTTCTTAAATTTTGATTCGCTTTGCCTTTGAGAGTAAAATCTTTAAGATTCACAATCGCTGCTTCGCCAATTTGTACTACTCGAAAACCAAGAGTAGAATACATTTCTAGATCGTCGGGCAAAGTTTGATAAAATGCCGGATACCAGTCATTGCGATCGCAAAACTCTTGAAATCCCAGAATCGCCTCTTTGCGGTCTTCCGCAGGCCCGATGGGGTCTCCCAGGGCGATCGCACCTCTACCTTTTTGCACGTAGGCGATCGTACTCTTTCCTGACGGACTAAAATAATAAGATTTATCCTCAAGTAACGCCAACCTTGCTAGCGTTGTCTGCCCAGATTCTGCGACAATTTGTTTAGCTTGATTGCGTTCCGAAAAACTTGCCGAATTTCGCAACAACACCGGCCGCAGCAGCATGAAAAGTGCATAACCAATAGTTACTGAACCTACAGCATAAATCGAATCTGCAAAAAAGTTAGCAAACCGAGTTTTCGGAACCAACCCCGCATTATCCGCCGTAAAAAACATAGCGAAAGTCTGGAATATAGCATCGTCCCAATCGAAATTAATCGCTCGTTCGTTAACTTCAAAACGCCCGTCCAGAATGTAAAAACCCGCCGTTCCGTAAGCGAGGGTAAACAGCAAAGCGCCTAGCAAAACTCGAATTCCTTGAGCAATCGAAGGGCGATCTGATTTAGCAGTAAACGTCTTTCGCATCACCAACAACTGAAACAGCAGCACCCCAGAAAGCAAACTTTCTTCAACATCCAATCCCTTGACTAAATGAATTACAATAGAAACGATTAACAATCCCACCGTCAGCAACCAAGCAATCCGCTTGCGACGCAACAAATTGGTTGCCAGAGTTAGCAGCATAAATCCGATAACTGCTGCAAAAAAATGCCCGCCCGCCCTCACGGGAAAAGGGAAAAATGGTTCTAGCCAATTTCGGCGATCGGGTAAACTAGGAGTTACAGCAGATAGTAGATTAATTACTCCTACCAATCCGGTTAAAAATGATGCTGTCCAAAGTCCAATTCTAGTTTTTTGCGGTAACACAGTTGACCTTTATATTTGCTATTTTTTATGTGCGGCTAGTGATATCTTAAACTGGCCTCCAACATAACTCAAAGAATCGGCTAAATGCTTATGCCAATAATTCCAACCGACATCCGGGCCGACTATCCCGTGTCCCCCGGGAAATTTGTTAAACTCGTTGGCAATACCCAAACTATTTAATTGATTGTGAAACTGTTGAGTTGAGGTCAGAAATTCTTTGTCTTCTTCCCCAGCATCCAAATAAGCGCGGAGTCGCTTTCTGTCTTTGGTAGAAAGTTTTGGTACTAAATATTTAGGACTGTTAGCCTTGCCACTTTGATCGATAAAATAGCCGCTGTGGCTAAACAGAATATTAAAATTATTCAAGTAGCGCAAACCGATATTAAAAGCACCCCAACCCCCCGAAGATTGTCCTCCCATTGCCCAAAATTTAGGGTCTTCCAGGGTTCTGTAGCGCGATTTGATCTCAGAAACTAATTCAGAGCCGATCGCACTTCCCACCTTACCATTGGGCCCATCAAAATATTGCGGGTCCCACAATGGGCTCGTACCCCGCTTGTCGTTTCCGTCGGGAGTAATTACAATTGACGGCGGCAATCTTTTGGTTTTATACAAATCGTGAAGCACAGAAGTAACAGCAGCTTTGTCTTGATAAGCACGCGCGTCTCCGTGTCCCCCGTGTAACAAAAAAATCACGGGATAGCGCTGTTTGGGATTTTTTGCGTACCCGGGCGGTAAAATTAAGCCATAAGTGCGCTCTGAATTCATCGCTGCACTTTTATAGGTTTTTAATTCAAATTGTAAGTCAGCATCGACTATGATTTTCGGAGGGTCTAATTGAGGTGCTCCGGCGATAAAGACGTACCAGTATCCAGTCGCGCCTAGTAGGAGGATTGTACCCGCACCGATACCTAAAACTTTTCCGATCCATTTAGGCATACTGTTAGTTGACGGTTGACTGTTGACTGTTGACTGTTGGCTGTTGTTGGTTATTTGTTATTTGTTACATATAAAATCATTAATACCCAATGCCCAATGCCCAATGCCCGATGCCCCATTCCCAAACACAATGATTTACAAAAATCCCGCTCCTACAGTTGATATTATCATCGAATTGGTCGATCGCCCGCACCGCCCGATCGTCCTCATAGAACGTCTCCATATTCCCTACGGCTGGGCGATTCCCGGTGGCTTTGTCGATTACGGGGAATCGGTAGAAACGGCGGCCAAACGCGAAGCTTTAGAAGAAACTAGCTTGAATGTAGAATTAATCGAGCAATTCTACGTTTATTCCGATCCAAATCGTGACGCGCGCCAACACACTATCAGTATTGTATTCTTGGCTGCGGCAACGGGCGAACCTCAAGCCGCAGACGATGCTAAAAACTTACAAATTTTTGAATCTTGGCAAATTCCCGCTCAACTTTGTTTCGATCACGATCGCATTTTACGCGATTATTGGCGTTACCGTCATTACGGATTGCGGCCGCAATTGTAGGTGCGCAATTCCCCATTAATTACCAATTCCCGATTCCCGATTCCCAATTCCCAATTCCCCATTCCCAATTACCTATTCCCAATTACCCAATGAGAATCTTGACAATATTAGGCGGAGGTGCTTGGGGTTCAACCTTGGCAAATCTCGCAGCCAAAAAAGGCAATCAAGTTCATTTGTGGTCGCGCCGCAGTTCTGTTAATCTAGAATCTGCGATAACAGCTACGGATGTTGTAGTTTCCGCAGTTTCGATGACAGGAGTGGGAGAAACAGTCGATCGGCTTTTAGCTTTAGAACTAAGTCCCAGTACAATTATAGTTACCGTCACCAAAGGTTTAGATCCCGCCACGACTCGTACTCCGTCTCAAATCTGGCAAAATGCCTTTCCCCACAATTCAATTGTCGTACTTTCGGGCCCCAATCTTTCCGAAGAAATTCAGCAGGGATTGCCGGCCGCAACGGTAGCCGCGAGTTTGGATTTAGAGGCGGCGGGGGAAGTACAAAATATTTACAGTTCGGATATTTTTCGGGTTTATGTGAATCAAGATCCGTTGGGGACTGAGTTAGGTGGAACGCTCAAAAATGTATTTGCGATCGCCGCTGGTGTTTGCGATGGTTTACAATTAGGAACGAATGCTAAATCTGCTTTGCTTACTCGTGCTTTACCGGAGATGATTCGAGTTGGTGTACGTCTGGAAGCTAAGGCGGAAACTTTTTATGGTTTGTCTGGTTTGGGAGATTTGCTCGCTACTTGCAACAGTTCTTTATCGCGCAACTATCGGGTTGGTTTCGGATTAGCCCAAGGCAAGTCTTTGGCGCAAGTATTGCACGAATTGCAGAGCACTGCTGAAGGAGTCAACACGACGAATGTGTTGATTGATTTAGCTAATCGGCGCGAGATTGAAGTTCCCGTTTCCCGTCAAGTTTACCGTTTGTTGAATGGTGAAATTACTCCCGAACAAGCAGTTTTGGGGCTGATGGAACGTGCTTTGAAACCGGAGTAATATCAAAATAATTACCAAATATTTAGAGCAGTTTTATTAGAAAAGGCGCTCTAATTTTTTGTACACTTCATCATCGTTACGCTTGCCAACTAGAATAATTTCTACCAAATCTTCTTCGGGATTAAAGTTGTAAATAATCCGATACTCGCCACTATCTACGCGATAATAACCCGGATATCCGATTAATTGCTTGCTATCATTAGGTAAAGGATCGACATTCAGCGCTAACACTTTTTTAGCAATTTGAGCCGCTATTTTAGGTTGCAAACCATTGAGAAAGTCGAGAACTGTTTGTAAACCATCAAGTTTCGCCATTGGCCAGTTGTTTTAGTGTTTCTACAAAGGTTTGGGCACCAACCATTTGAGACTGACTCAGGGCTGATTTTGCGGCTTTTCCTAAAAGCATAATATCTTCTAATTCCATCAGTCGCTCAATCAAGCGCTGATACGCATCAGCGGACATAATGACGTGGCTGGGCTGCGATTTATCTGTGAGTAAAACTGGCTCCACAGCAGCTCGGTTAAAGACTGTCCCCTGTGGATTGCATACTTCTGCGAGGGTGTAACTTTGCATGACAGATGTTATGAGCGTGGGTTATGTCTATTTTAGGCAAAATTAGCAGCAACAGGCAAGATGCCTGTTCCACAAATAATTGATTTTTACGCTCTATTTACCGCCGTAGTAAAAGGCAATTTCTTTCTCTTTCAGCGGTGCAAACTCGGCCCCCACCAGCATTTTATCGAGTTCTGCTTGGCCGATGTGTTTGACACCGATGCGGACAATGCGCGATCGCATGGTGTTTGACACGCCACTGCGCTGTCTCCCGGCTTCTAAGCCCATCACTTGCTCGTACAGGTCTAATTTTGCCTTGGGAATCGGAGTGCCGTCAAAATCGTTTCCAGAGGCGATCGCAACATCGATCGCATCTGCACCAGTTGTAGCTTGAGTCGCTGAGTTTGTTTCTTCTGACATTGTGCAAAATTACATAAAAAGGACGATCGTCATTAAAATTAGTTTAGAGCTAAAAGTACCAAAAGTGAAACAAACTAAACATATTCGATTAAGGACTATTTGACACAAGATCGATCGCACTTAGCATTTCTTCAAACAAAGGATTTCCAAAACTCATCAATTGCAACGAAGGATTTTCTTCAAAAATCTCCGGGTAAAATGTTACAGCATAATTGCGACATTTATAGTTAAGCTGCCAAGTACGATTTTGCGCTTGTTTGAAAGTCGCGCCAATCTGCTTTAAAATCAGAGAATTGACAAACAAATTTTCGATTGTTTCAGGAAACAGAGAAGTTGGCGGCAAAGGTTGACGGATTTCTTGCAAGTCTGATTCTACATCCATCGCGACCATTTCATCAAGTCCAGGGCCGGACGGCGGCGCGTCTAAAATGCGATCGAACTCTGCCAACAAAACGCCCTCTTCTTCGGGATCTGCACTCATCACCGCCTGTTCGATGAAAGTGGGGACTGTTGCCAAAATCGGCTGCAAATTACCGACAACCGTTTGAAAAGCATCAATGCGATCGCGCAATCTCTTGTAAACCTTCGCCTCTACCGTCCCGTCATAGTAAAAATTGTGTATTCTGACTGTATCATAAATCTGTCCGATGCGATCGAGCCTGCCGATTCGCTGTTCCACCCGCATCGGATTCCAAGGCATATCATAATTGATTAAAACACCGCAAGTTTGCAAGTTTAGCCCTTCCGAAGCCGATTCCGTACAAAGTAAAATTTTGATGATTCCTTCTCGAAATTTAGCCTTAATCTGTTCCTTGGGAAAAGTTCGCCATTCCCCATTTTGATACAACTCTCCGCCGCGCCCGGAATAGCAAGCAATTTGGGAACCATATAATTGTTGTAAAGCGCTACGCAGATAATCCATCGTGTCAGTATATTGCGTAAAGACGATCGCACTTTCCCTCTCAGTCAATTCTCGACGCAAGATTGTGATAAAATGCGAAAGCTTGCTATCTTCGCCAGTATTCTCGAACTGATAGAGCAAATCTTCTAAATATCTGATTTCTTCAGGATCGGCTGGTGCAAAATAAGATTCCATGCCTTCTAAAATCGTATCATCCGCATCATCTAAATCGCTGAAGTCATCCTCAGTAATGCTAATCCCTTCGAGGCGACGCTGCAAAGATTCGCGAATCGCATAAAACGAACTTGTCAGCCGTTTGCGGTAAAGAGTCATCAAAAAACCTAACGCTTTGCGGTTGTCTTTTTGCGCGAGATTGTAAAAGTGGCGCACGTAATTGCTGACAGCGATATAAAGCGGCACTTCGCGCTTATTTTCTAAAGTAATCGCATTATCTCTGACGACGCGGTGGGGAATATCGCGATCCAACAATCCCCGCTGATAGTATTGGCGCAACGTGTCGCGGGTGTGGCGAAACATCAAATCTTTCAGGGGAGTATTCACTGTCAAATAGTGGCGGGAAGCCGCGATAAAATCCGTGTCTTCAATAACTTGTTTCGGATTGACTCGCTGATTCTTTTCCCAGACATCTCTCAACTTATAATATAGTAGTTTATCGCCCTTTTGTAAAAATTGCTGCAACCGCGAACAAGGCGCGCCGCCCTGCTGGAAGTAATCCACAGACATCTGCTGCCAAAAATTCACGTTTTGCCGATCGGGCTTTGCGGACAGCGTGCTAAAATAATTGCAGAAATTCTCACCGTAAGACCAATGTCCGCGCATTCCCAGAAGCTGCAACAAATCGAAAACCTCGATCGCATCAATCTGCATCGGCGTAGCGGATAATAATAAGAGCGATCGGCTTTTTTCCTTTAACTGCTGCATTAACTGTAGCAACCGGTTAGGCGTATCCTTGCGGTTTTGCGGGCTTTGGCGGCGGGCGTGATGCGCTTCATCCAGAATCACCAAATCCCACGGTTGCGCGTCTAAAAGTTGTTGGGTGCGATCGCTCCGGCGGACTAAATGAGATGATGCTAAAATCAGATTCTGGGAATTCCAAACATTCTCTTCCCCAGACAGACTTTTCTCCCCATAAGGATTCTTTAACTCACCTTTGTTATAACTCCAAAAATGCAGATTAAACTTTTCGCGCAACTCTTCATGCCACTGCGGCTGAATGCTAGCCGGTGCTAAAATTAAGACGCGCTTGACTTTTTGGCTGACAAGCAAATAACGCAAAATCAACCCAGTTTCAATAGTTTTCCCCAATCCAACTTCATCCGCAATCAAGAAACTTTTCGGGAAACTTGCCGCCACTCTACGCAGTATTTTAAGCTGATGCGGCCAAGGTGCGATCGGAATAGATTTCAAACAATAATCGAGACAACTCGGCGAAGCATACAAATTGAGAAGCGGTTCAAACTTAGCACAATCTGCGGATAATTCAGGGCAGGGCGGGCACGGGGGCACCGCCCCTACAAAACCTTCCGTAGGGGCGGTGCCCCCGTGTCCGCCCATCCCCCCGTGGTTGCCCCGAAATAGGCCTGCCCTTGGGGGTAGGGGGACGTTGAATTCTGACTCCCGATTCCACACAGGCTTGCTGCTGGGCGCGTAGCTAAGCAACTTATTTTTCACTGCTTCCGGCACTTCAAAAACGCGCACATTCGGCGATAAATTGTTCCACAACTGTTCAAACCGAAAAATCTCTTCGCCAACTCGTTCCGCATCTCTGCCGCCTTCCCAAGCACAATAGACATGGAACGATTCAACATTACTTTCCCAACCGCTGAGAGATTCGTTATTGGAACCGCTAAAAGCTAATTGCGCGCCACTGCTGTCAGTAAAAATGCCAACTTTTTCGTGAAACATATGCTGGCGATCGAGTAAACTGTCAGAATCTACCGGTAAACCGTTAGACTTGAGGGGAATCGCGATTTTTATATCGAGATAACTGTTTTGAATCAGCCAACTGAGGACTTCAAAATGCTTGAGTTGGGCGAAAGTTTTGGGCGGCTGCAAATCGGCATCAAGGCGGGTGGTAACAGCATCTCGCAGGGCGTAACCTTGTTGGATAGATTGCAAATCTTGCGGGCTGAATTGACAGCCCATGATTAAGCGCATCTCCCCGTGATTGTGCAGCATCGCGCCCAATCCCCGCGCCACTTTGCTGAGGATGGCGCTGTTGAAAAATCCGGATTTACGATCGTACTTAACAGCACATTCTAGCGCGGGAATGTAGAAATCGGCGATCGGGTTATTTTCATTGCTAGAATAGCTAATCCGCCAGGGATAATCTTGTAAATTCATGTTATTAGTAGTAGGGTGCGTCAGTTTGAGATTCTCAATCAGCACAGAAAGTCTAATTCTGACGCACCATTTATTCGAGGAGTGCGTCAGTTTTGAGATTGTTTGTTTTGACCAAAAATCTACTAACTGACGCACCCTACTTATTCTTATTCTGGTATTTGTTGTGGCGGAATCTGATCAGCAGAAAGCGTCACGACTTTCCCATCTTGCCAAATACTAATCGATTGTCCGAGTTTGCGGTGTTTCTCGATCGCACTTGCGATCGCCATTTTAACACCAGCATCGATTTTTTGATGCAGAGGTGAGAGGGCGGGTTGTTCAGGATTCATCAATACCTCCAGTAATTTGGTTCCAAATTTCCGATATATAAACAATTGGATCGGCTGCTGCACTATTATTATAACTAGCCACCACTTCCGAGATAGCAGTTGAATTATCGTAATTCCCGTTGCACTCCTTATGATATAGAGGAGACGGCAGTGCCGTGTCCCTACCTCGATTAATTGTAGGGAAACGGCACTGCCGTCTCCTAATTTCGGTTACTAATAATTCCGATGCAATCGGAAACGATATAATCTTATCTCCCAGTCGGCGAAGGCCGACTTCGTTTGTGTAGACGCGGTTTCAACCGCCGAGTTTCAACCGCCGAGTAATCTCAATTAAAATAAACTCAACTGTCCCTCAAAAGTCATCTCCATCTGTTTATAAGAAACCTTCGCCTTAATCTCATCCATCACCAACCACAAATCCGACAAAGCCTTCTCCTCCGGTATCCGCTTCTTCTCATCGCCCAAACGCGGAATCACCTTCAAAGCAACTTCTATCGCCCGCATGAAATTATCATTATCAGTCAAATTAGTTTTCTTCATAAACTCGCGCACGATTTGAATATCTCCATCCTCCTGATACAAACCGATAATTGCGTGCAATCCATCCACTAAATATGTCAGCGCAAACTCTTGCGGATTCACCGAAAAAGCACCTTTTTTCAGCCGCTGTTTCGGTGTCAAAAGTTTGCAAGTGCCGCTAACCGAGTCAATCAACTTGTATTTTTTGGCTAAATCGGCGACATCGAAACCGCCAATCGCGAGGGCGAGTTGTCGCGCTTCATCGAAGGGGAATTCAATTGCGCCAAAGGCATCCCACGCGAGTAAATACCATTGAGTCAGCGCGTCAAATCCCGCTGTATCGGTTTGTACGAGTTTGCGGAAACGGTAATTTGCAATGGCTTTTCTGGCTTCAGCAAAAGCAACTTCCGGGCGCACTTCTTCGCCGCTGCTGTTGAGGATGGGATAGGAACGGCTGAACACATTTAAAGCGGGGCCAAAGGCGCTTAAATAAAGGTCGATTCCTGTGATTTTGTTGGCTTCAAATTCCGGGGCGCGCTGTTCGACGAGATTCGCGACTTCCGGGCGCAAATCGTCCCACCAAGCTTGGGCTGCGTTGGTGTCGCGCTTGCGGCAAACTAAAAGGACGGTACTGGAAACCGAGTTTTTCTGCGCTTGGTGGAGGTTTTGGGGATTTTCGGTACTGACGGCCCAGGATGCGGTAATCTCGAAACCGGCATCGATGAGGGATTTTGTGAGCACGTCCCACGCCCCCGATTCTTTGTGGTTGAATTGGACTGTCATCACGCCGTCATCCCGCAAAACTCGGTAATATTCGGCAAAGGCGAGGGCCATTTTTGCTTCGTAATCTTGTTTGGCGAGTTCGTCGGGGGATGCGCCCATGTTGCGGAAGCGCGACGGATTGGCCACTGCTTCTCTATCTCTATCGCAAATTTCATTAACAAATAGTTCGGGAAAAATATCGCCTAAAGTTCGTTTTTGGAAGACATAAAAAAAGTCGGCTAAATCTGCATAAGGAACAGTTCCATAATAAGGCGGATCGGTAATAATGGCATCGACGGATTTGTCGGGAATGTGGTAGAGGCTATCGGCGGATGCGGCATTGATTTGGATGGTTTTTGGGTCGTATTGTTCGATGCCTGGGAGGCCGGCTGAATGGGGTTTTGTTCCGAATAAAGCACAAAGGCTTTTATATTCTGACGCAAAAGCATCAGCACAGGAATTCCATAATTCACCAGCCCCGCTTATTTCTGGATAATTCCATGTTAAATTTAAAGCGTGTTGTGTGGAGGCTCTTTCAACGGACGATCTAGCTGTATGCCAAATAGATAATCTACAATTTCTATCAACACATCTATCTAATACTAAAGCTAGATAAGTTGCGATCGCCTCTACTTTCTCCGGTTCATACTCAGCCTGTAGCAGCGCCTTAGCTTCGTTGATAATTTCAACATAAGTGACAAGCGTTAGCAACTGACGAGGATTAAAGAGTTGAAACCATTGCTGACAATAGTTAAGAATTTGACCGTGATCGTTGATAATATATTCGATGGGTATTAAATTTTTTATTTGCAACTCTTCGGAGTTATTTTTCAAATATTGTTTGCTTAACTCCCATCCTTGTAAATCAAGTTTTTCGGGAATTCTAAATTCTAAACTTCCTTTACCTTTTTTATAAGCGACTGCATACAACTGATGATCTAAAAGTCCCGATCGAGCTTGAGCCTTGATAATTTCATCCTCAATCACAGTATCGCAATTCGGACATTTACCAACACCTCGGCTAATCGTATTATAAACACTCGGATCGTACTCAGCCGCATCCGTTTTAATCGTCGCTTCCTTACCTTTGTTCCCCTTCACCAACTCAAAATCAACCCGCTTCTGTGCCAAGTTAGGAATCGGTTTCACCGCACACCACTTATGTAAATTCTGCTTTTCCGGCCGCTTGTACAACCACCAATTCGGACTCAAAGGCACAACCGACTGACAACTCGGACAAACCACCGTATGCGCCCACAAATAATTCTGCACAGTTTCCCCCGGTAAAGATGGGAAAAATTCAGTTAATCTTTTCTCGGCTTCATCGCCCACCCATTTCACCCATTTATCAATATCTTCCTGCAAATCCGGCCCAAATTTGAGCGGATATTCCATCGCCGCCTTCATCGTCACCACCGCCACCGGATTTAAGTCAGAAGCCAACACATTCAACCCGTACCGCGCCGCCTCAAACGGAATGCTTCCCCCACCCGCAAACGCATCTAAAATCGTCGGCGTGCGATTCCCCCACACCTTCTCGCAATAGTCGTGAACCTTTTTAATTCGCACCGAAGACGGGGGAGTTTTGTAGAGTTTAATTTCCTTCCCCGGTTCCAATCCCAGCAAATATTCAAACTCTTCTAAAGAGATTTCTGCGGGTAAAATCGACGCCAAAACCGAAGCGCGAGAAAACGATAAAGGTTTGCGCGAATACCAGCGGTGCAATCCTTTAAATGGATTGCCGCCGTGCTCGTAATAAACCTGTTCGTTTAGCAGGTTCACCGGCATGATTTTCTCGATGAAGAGTTTGGGGCGCATGATTTTTTTGTTGTTGGTTGCGGGGAGGGCGGGCACGGGGGCACCGCCCCTACAAGAGATGGCTGGAAGTTAATCATATCAAATATGGGTGCGACAATCCGAGAAACCGGGTTTTTTTGAGTGTTTGTCGCTGTCACGAATTATTGTCGTAAAAACCCGGTTTCTGAGCACCCGCGACAATCCGAGAGTTTCTGGCCCCGCGCTAATCTCCCAATAAAATTCGCAAGGCTTTCAAAGCATTTGAACGATTGCCATTGGCAATTTTGCCAAACCAATAATGTGCTTCTTCATTACTCATCGCCATAATCCCTTCTGCAATATTAGCAATTCTTTCGGTTTTCGATAGCGGTTGCAGCGATTGAAATAAAATTGCCAAACTTACGCCGGATTCTTCTGATAAAATATAAGGAGTTTGTCGCTGCTGAGATAAAGTTTTCGGATCGTAATTGTTCGCTTTGAGAGTTGCATAAATCTTTTGTCTCGCCAAAACCAAAGCATTGCCTTTGAGTCGCCCCAATCGCTTAGCCGCTGGACGTTTTTTCTCTCCCGCTTTCTTGTACGCGCATTGATACAATTCTAATGCGAAGTTGTTATTGTCGAGGGAAATAACCTTTAATTGAAATTCTTGCATAATACCAAATCCTGGTTGGAGACTCGGCGGTTGAAACCGCGTCTACACAAACAAAACCCGCCTTCGCGGGTTAAAGAATAACGGATGGCGCAAACCCTAATTTGGCATAAGAGGGCGGGTTTATCAGATATTTCTTTCCTAGTCCGCGGAGGCGGACATCGTTTGTGTAGTAGCGATTTCAATCGCCGAATCACCCGACATTTCTCTTTACTAGTCCGCGGAGGCGGACATCGTTTGTG
>ENA-OFDP01000053-OFDP01000053.1-metagenomes-genome-assembly--contig:-NODE-53-length-54979-cov-6.560647_pt1 | contig 54979 bp, 43 predicted proteins | sample MGYA00153389_OFDP01 | MGnify analysis MGYA00153389
TGTTAAGAAAGATGTTTATAACGCATAGCTTCTTAAGGGGGATTTAGGGGGATCTGGACTCGGATATAAACGAGATTTCTCAAGGGTTTCAGGCTTAAGTTGACACTTATGGGCATGGCGCCGTGTCCCTACCTCTGCTGCGTCCAAGACTGTCCTAATCTAACATTTCAAATCTAAATTTAATTGGCGGGCTGCGATCGTGTAGCGAAAAATGTATTCTACGATTTCTACGTAATTGTAGGCGGCGGCTGGCGAGTCGCCCCAGACTGTGATGCCATGATCGCGGATTAACAAAGCGGGTACAGATGGTGAAGAATTGGCGAAGAATTGGCAAATTTCCTTGGCTATTTTAGGCACTTCCAAATAATTGGGAAACAGGGGTATCGCCACCTGTGGGTTTTCCTCCCACACCCCCAAACCTTTGAGCATTTCGATCGCAGGTAAAGGCACTACATCTCCTGCTACCAGCCGAGAAACTAAATTTGCCTCGATCGAGTGAACGTGATAGCAAGCTTTAGCCTCTGGAAAACAATTGTAAACGGCTAAATGAATGCTGGTTTCGGCGGAAGGGCGGCTGTCGGGAACAGGTTGCTCGACAATACCGCCGTCTAAGTTCATTCTGATAAAATCTGCTTCAGTTAATTGCCCTTTCGCGCGGCCGCTAGCAGTAATCCAAAAACTGCCGTCTGGTAAGCGGGCTGAAAGATTGCCAGCAGTTCCAACCATCCAACCTCGATCGTAAAAATGTTTTGCTGCTGCAATTAAATCTGTTCTCAAATCGCCACTCATTCTTTCTAAATCCTCAGCTTTTTATCTACTTTTTACGTTAATTAGGAATTGCGCTGGCTTATCTAAATGTAGGGTGCACAGTTCGTGCTTTACCTGAAAAAGGCTATAGTTTCAATTCCATTTTTGGGACAAATTTTCCAATATGTCAAAAAAATTATCCCATTTAGTATAAGGCTTTTGTTGTTCGTCTAGATACTCGGCAAGCCGATCGCGCGCAAACACAGACGAAGCCTGCAAAGCCATGTTAAAATCCGTCAGCGAATCTCCGATCGCCACCTGTTCCTGCGCCGGGTGCAGCCCCATCACCCGCACCTTAGACACCAATTCTGTATCCCCTTCAAATTCCGCATTTACTTGCAAGCAAGGGCCTGTCGCGTCCAATTCCACAGCATACAGGGCGATCGCCCGGTGAACTAAATCGCCCATTACAGCTTCTACCATTATCCGCAGCCCACCAGAAACTATCACAAAATCCACTCTTTGAGAGTCCAAAAAATCCAGCAATTCCACCAATCCCGGCCGCAGCAGTTGTCCCCTAGAAAATTCCACAATTTCCCCGTAACGTTCCGAGGGAATAGACTCTAGTAACTGCCGCACTCCCGATCGCAAACTCAGCCTTCTTGCGTACATTTCCGGCATCAGTTGAGACGACAGTTCCGGTGCGAAACGCTTGAGCATTGCCACAAAAGTTTCTTCAACGGTTATCGTGCCGTCAAAGTCGCAGAATACCACCCGTTTCTGATTGTTCGGGATGGGAGATTTTGGCTTGTCATCGGTCATTGTCAGTCGCACAAGAGAGAGAACATAAAAAGTTTACACAATTCATCGTACACTATCGAGCAACAGAGACAGCGACGGCCAAAAACTAATAGCTGCGAGCTATTTTTTGGGAATCGCCCGCAGGATTTTATGCAGATTCTTCGAGAGAATCTTCGTCAAGATAATCTTCGTCGAGGGAATCTTCGTCGAGGGAATCTTCATCGAGGAATTCTTCTATTTCCTGCTTTTGATTTTTGGTTTTTTGGGGGTTAGCCTTAGACGGCAAACAGATTAAATTGTCATCCTCCGTATTAATCAAACCCTTCGATCGCAATTTGCCCATCAGCCGCGTCACCGTCACCCGCGTTGAGCCGATCGCACTGCCAATTTGAGCGTGAGTCAATGCCCAAGGCAGCCGATAGCCCCGAACCACATCCGGTTCTCCCTCACCTACGTAAGGTTCGCCGAACTCTTCGATCAACAAAGTGAGAAATCCCAGCAATCGGTCGATCGTCCGGCGCTGTCCCAAAGTGCTTAGCCAGAGTAGTTTTCGCTGGTGCTGGTAGCGAAACGCATCCAAAATTTCCCTGCGGAAGTGAGGCCAATTATCTAAGTCGTGCCAATACATCCACACTACGTGAGTTTGATCGGCGTGGGCGTAAGCTTGGAGGGAAAACGGAGACTGAGCAACCAGTTCAAAGGGCTGACCTGCGCCGACGAAGCCCAAAAAAGCTTCTTCTGTAGTTTTGTCGGCAGATTTTGACGATTTCGTCGCGGCGCTAACTTGAGCGCTACCTACGAGTCGCACAGCACCTTTCTGGACTAAATACAGTAGTCCGGGTCTGGCGGGAATCCGCTCGTCTTTGCTAAAAGTCCGGCAGCGGTAATGTTCCTGGGCCCAGTCGATAATTCGCTGCCAAGTGATAAACGGTCGATCGATAGTTTCTAGAGGTGTGGAAGTTGATTGCATAGGTGAGGCTCTGGGATATATTTGATCGGTGAGAAAAACAGCTTCTGCCAGCAGTGCGATACAAAGTGAGACAACAAACCCCGATCGAGCTTGCACGCTGCTTAAATGTGCAGACTCTTCTCAGCTTTACCGGAAAATTCAATGTAGCAAAAAATACATCTAAATGGTAGAGTTCAGCAAACAGTTTGTCTTAAATTTTGTATATTTAGCCCAAAAATCGCTGTAAAGCCGATTATTTCGATGTAGTCCCGCCCCGAAAAGTCGATCGAGCTTCTCTGATATCAGCAGTTTAACGTACAAGAACAATGCAAGTGGTAACACTCGACCATCGCTGTTACCGCAGGATCGGCCAATATGGATACACAAAACATCTCCCAGTGCCCCGAAGTTTCAGTCAAGTGTTTCTTGCTGTCAATGTTCCACAGCGTCAGCAACAGGCAAGATGCCTGTTCCACAAAGACTGAATTTTGTAGTGGAACAGGCATCTTGCCTGTTCTTGAGAATGGTGCAGTATTTCCGTTGAATCGGAGCAAAGATAGCGCGCGGGTGCTGTACGTGTCGGCGATCGCCCTGAAATTGGCTAAAACTTGGCAGCAGACACCGCAAGCGATCGCCGCACAGTTAGTCGAAACTCTCGAACCGCTGTGTTGCCCAAATTTCGCCGTTAAAGCCGCGCCCACGGGAATTATCGAGCTGGAGCTCACTGATGCTGGTTTAGGCTTCTGGTTGCAGCGTTTAGCTCAAACAAAGCTCCCAGTTCCAGAATCTCGGATATTATCTGCTGTTGTGGGTGCCGATCGACTGTTTCCGATTCAGTACAGCCACGCGCGCTGCTGTTCCCTGCTGCGAATGGCCCACCGCGATCGCCTAATTTCGATCGCACAGCCCGATGTAGCTACAGCACCCCAAATTTGGTCTCTGACGGCCCCAAATCCCATCCCTTGGCTCGACAAGGGCGATCGACTGCGGTTAGTACATCCAGCAGAACGCAATTTAATTTCGCAACTAATCGCAGTGCTAGATAATTTAGCTCCTATTTTTGGGAATTGCACCCAAGAAAAACCAGTCCCTACCCAAAATAACATTGTAGGGACACGGCACTGCCGTCTCCTCTATCATTCCGGTGCAACCGGAATTGATACCAATTATCTAAAAATAGCTAATAATTTGAGTGCGGCATTTCAGACTTTTTACAGTCAATGTCGGATTTGGGGAGAAGTTAAAATAGAAACACCAAAACTTGCTCAATCCAGATTGGGTTTAGTATTAGCAACTCAATCTTTGCTCAGGTTTATCCTAGAAGAATTATTGAACGCCGTTGCTCCATTAGAACTTTGAGTTATATCAATTCCCGCTGCGCCGGAATCATATAGAGGACACGGCAATGCCGTTTCCCTACCGTGATTAATTGTAGGGAAACGGCACTGCCGTGTCCTGATTGTGGGTAGTATTAATTCCGATGCTACCGGATTTGAGATAAGGTGCGCTGCGGCGCACCCTACCCTACAGAACTCAGGCAATCTTGTGCTTAATTTTGCGTTTAGCTGCACCAATACCTAAAAAGCTCAATCCGACTAAAGTACCGAACATAGTAGAAGGTTCCGGTACGGCTTCAGCAGAATCTTGTGAAAAAGAGCCTTTAAGGGCGATCGCATCGTTAGCGCATTCGGCAAACAAGTTAGCAATATAGTTCCCAGAAGGCATGGCAGATTTATTGAAACTGAATCCAATTGTTTGAGAACCTACTGCATTAAACTGAGCGAAATTCAGACCGAGGGCGCTCAAAGCTGCTGGCGTTAAAGAAGAGATTTCTCCGACTTTTGTTCCAGAACCAATTGAATTGAGAACGGTATTTTCTCCTGTTTGTTGAAAATACGGGTCTGTAGCAGCTAAATCACCCATTGATGGCGTTCCACCTGCTGATTGAACGCGAGTATTATATAGACTTAAATTGCTAAAGCCGTTGTTAGTTTCGGTGACGCTTTTAGCGGTAACTTTGCTGTAAACGCCTGTTGTCGCGACACCTGAGTCATTTCCTTCTGCAAAACGGATAGCAAATAAGCTGCCGTTTGCATTAGCTGTGTTGAAGTTTTGACCGGAAAAGTTGAAGAATAAATCACCGTAGTTGATATTGCCTCTTTGGGCGAATGTGTCGGCATATCCTGCTAAACTCAGGTTGGAGTTGATGGCGATGAAAGCTGTATCTGATGTTTCTTTGACGGCGATGCCATAAAATTCAAATTCGCCGCCGCCGATTTGGGGCCCTGTCACGCCGTCGCTGAAGGAGTCGATCGCATAATTCCAGCCGTTAGATAGCGTTGCTGCTGTAGCTTTTTGTTGCTGTAGTGCGATAACTACACAGAAAACAGCCGCTGAGTAAGTCCAGCGGATGCTGTTTTTAGCAATGGAATTCATAAAATGCTCCCTGGGAAATCAGTTTTAAAGTATCAAGTCTGGTCGATCGACTATTTTTGATTTTCAGTAAATCACAAATTCCGGCAGAATTTAATAAAGTTTTGGTAAAGATTTCGTCAGGCGATCGCGTAATATCAACTAGATTTCTTAAAAAAACCAACCAACGTCAGTCATCTCCAGTCCTGTTCAATAATTATCCTTACGTTTGTAGTCAGGACTTCAGTCTTCAAAGTCCTAAAATATAGCAGAAGGAAGAAGATCGATGTGAAAATGCAGTCGCAGCGTTCCAGTAGGGACACTGCACTCCCGCCGTTTCCGGCGCGGGGAGTAGGGACACCGCACAGTGTCGTGTCCTTAGTTTTAATAATTGGTATCAGATTGAGGATTGTAGCAAGACTTTTTTAAAGTGGTATTACTGTAAGCGATCGACACAGCAAGCTCGATCGACCAAACAGCTAATCAGCACTTTTTCTGGAAGTGCCGCACAAAGCGAGAATTGGAAAATAAAAAAAATTTAGACGGCGTGGAGCGATCGCGCGTTTTTAGAATAATCAAGAAAATTCTTGCAATATATCCGGTGCATTCCAGTTCCTTCTAAGTCGGAGGGTGATTTATGTACTCGAAGCGCTGCATAAATAGATCGAATTTTTAAAGGCTTTTAACACATCGCCGACAGTTCGTTGACTATCTTGACTCTTCCCTTGAGCACAGAGCGCAGCAGGCGATTGATCGAATGTCTGTCTTGATCGTCAAGAGAGTCGTCCAAAACAGCGGCCATCAAACCATAGCGATCGGCTAAAGTCAAACTGCCCGTATCGGTAACAGAGGCAAGCATTTCGGAGATAGCGCCGGGGATAAGTTGAACTAAAAACATGAGACGTTCCCTGAATTCGATATCTGTATCATCTCTTGTTTTCAGAAAATCAAGAGTGACGCTGCCATAGCGAAGAACGTGATGTTTTGAGCCAAATCATGTGACGGCGACCGCCCTAATTATGTGACGAGCTACGTTTTAAGTCTGCGATCGAAGTCACAAGATTTATCTTATGGCAGAAGGAAGAAGGCAGAAGGAAGAAGGAAACAAAAAACTATGCCCCATGCCCCATTCCCTATTCCTAATGACCTATGCCCGATGTATAAAACGCATCGCTTTGATGCAAAAGATTCATAAAATTTAATATTTTGTAAAAATAGCTACGAATATTTAATGTGCTGCGCTTTACATTAGTTCATAACAAAGGTGCATCGAAGAAGCAGCGATCGACCGAACCATCGGTAGCAACTATAACTATACATAGTTTGGCGACTTTCGAGGCAGCGCCCAGTAGAGCTGTAGTATACAGAAAACCAACCATGCTTAAAAGAAATTCGATCGAGTAACTAAATATACAGTTTTAAATCCCTACACTCACTAAGGTTATCAGGAAACACACACTTTATGCTCCAAGTCAATACCTCCCCGGAACAAGCCAGCAGCGAGGGTAAACCAATGACCCAAACAGTAGAACCCAAAGCCAGTCAGAACAAATTTGAAAAACTCAAGGCCGAAAAAGATGGCCTAGCATTAAAAGCTGAACTCGACTACTTCGCCGAAATCGGCTGGGAAGCAATGGACGAGACCGATCGCGAGCATCGCCTCAAATGGCTCGGCATTTTTTTTCGGCCAGTAACTCCCGGAAAATTTATGATGCGGCTGCGCTTGCCCAACGGCATCATTACAAGTAATCAGACTAGAACCTTAGCAGAAATTGTACAGCGTTACGGCGACGACGGCAGCGCCGACATCACCACCAGACAAAACCTGCAACTGCGCGGAATTCGTATAGAAGACGTGCCCGACATTTTCCGTCGCCTCAAAGAAGCGGGCATGACCAGCATTCAGTCTGGCATGGACAACGTTCGCAACATCACGGGTTCCCCAGTCGCGGGCATAGACGCCGACGAACTGATAGATACGCGGGAACTGGCGAACCAAGTCCAAGACATGATTACCAACAGCGGCGAAGGCAACCCCGCGTTTTCAAATTTGCCGAGAAAGTTTAATATTGCGATCGCAGGATGCCGCGACAACTCAGTCCACGCCGAAATCAACGACATCGCCTTCGTACCCGCCTACTCTGACGGCAACATCGGTTTTAACGTTTTAGTCGGCGGCTTCTTCTCTGCCAAACGCTGCGAGGCAGCTATTCCCCTTAACGCCTGGGCAAGTCCTAGCGACGTTGTAGATTTGTGCGAAGCCATTTTAAGTGTGTATCGCGATCGAGGCCCGAGAGCAAACCGCCAAAAATCGCGCCTGATGTGGCTGATTGACGAACTCGGAGTTGAACAATTCCGAGCCGCAGTCGAACAAGAATTAGGCCGCAGTTTGCTTCCCGCCGCCCTCAAAGATGAAATCATCTGGGACAAACGCGACCACATCGGTGTCTACGCCCAGAAACAATCAGGGTTCAGCTATGTAGGGTTGCACGTCCCCGTCGGGCGCCTGCAAGCAGCGGATTTGTTCGATTTGGCCAGAATCGCCGAGGTTTACGGCAGCGGCGAACTCAGGCTCACTGTCGAAGAAAACGTGATTATTCCTAATGTTCCCGAATCACGGATTGCATCGCTACTCAAAGAACCGTTGTTGCAGCGTTTCTCGATCGACCCAGCACCATTGATGCGAGCCTTGGTTTCCTGCACCGGCTCGAAGTTTTGCAACTTCGCCCTCATCGAAACCAAAAGCCGCTCAGTGGCAATGATTGAGGAACTCGAAGCCGAACTGTCTCTTGCCAAACCGGTCAGAATTCACTGGACGGGTTGTCCCAATTCCTGCGCCCAACCCCAGGTAGCAGACATTGGTTTGATGGGGACAAAAGTTCGCAAGAATGGCAAAACCCTCGAAGGTGTGGACATCTATATGGGAGGGACTGTCGGCAAAGATGCTCATTTGGGTACTTGTGTCCAAAAAAGTATCCCTTGTGAAGACCTTAAACCTGTCCTGGTTCAACTTTTGGTCGATCGGTTTGGGGCCGTTCCCAAACAGATATCAGGGGAGGTAGCTTTGCTGAATCGGCAACTGCAATTGACGGTTGACGACAGTGAAACGACAGTTTCGGTAGCGAAACCTCAGACATCTACTCTCATTTTCGCTCGATCGGGCAAACAAGTTGCTTGCAGCGAAGATGAGTTCATTCTCGACGTTGCCGATCGAGCCGGAATCGAACTCGACAGCGATTGTCGATCGGGAAACTGCGGCACTTGCAAGCAGAAACTCCTAGAAGGTAATGTTGCCTACGACGAGGAGCTTGATGCACTCAAGGACATAGAATCAGGGTTCATTCTAACTTGCAGCGCGCGGGCGATCGGCAAAGTGTCGATCGACGCCTAACCTCAGAATTTCATCTCAAAGTACACCAACAAGTCAAGACAAATGAGCAACCTTTCTAGAAGAAAATTCATCATCACCGTCGGAGCAACAGCAGCCGGCACCCTATTAGCCCACGGTTGCAGTTCTGGTTCCACCACATCTAGCACAAGTCCAAGCCCCGCAGCCGGCAGCACATCATCTCCCAGCGCCGCCCCAGCAGTCAACGTCAACCCCGCCGACGCCCCCGAAGTTACCAAAGCCAAACTCGGATTCATCGCCCTCACCGACGCAGCGCCCTTAATCATCGCCCAAGAAAAAGGTTACTTCGCTAAGTACGGCATGAAAGACGTAGAAGTTGCGAAACAAGCATCTTGGCCAGTTACTCGCGATAACTTAGAACTCGGTTCCGACAAAGGCGGCATTGACGGCGCCCACATCTTGTCCCCGATGCCTTACCAGATGACATTAGGCACTATTACCAAAGGTAATCAGCCAGTGCCAATGAACATTGTGGCTCGGTTAAATACTAATGGTCAGGCCATTTCTCTCAGCAAAAAATACCTAGATTTAAAAGTAGGTACTGATAGCAAACCCCTCAAAGCAGCTTTGGCCCAGCAAAAAATTGCTGTCACCTTTCCCGGCGGCACCCACGACTTGTGGATGCGCTATTGGTTAGCAGCCGGTGGCATCAATCCAGATACAGATGTTTCCGTGATTCCAGTACCGCCACCTCAAATGGTAGCTAACATGAAATCCGGCAGCATGGAAGCTTTTTGTGTAGGCGAACCTTGGAATGCCCAGCTTGTTACTCAAAAAGTTGGATACACGGCCTTAGTAACAGGAGAACTTTGGAAAGACCATCCTGAAAAAGCCTTAACTTTAAGAGCCGATTGGGTTACCAAAAATCCTAAAGCTACTAAAGCAATTACAATGGCTGTACTAGAAGCCCAACAGTGGTGTGACAAGCCAGAAAATAAAGATGAGATGTGCCAAATCATCTCTCAAGATAAGTGGTTGAAAGTACCACTTGCAGATATTGCAGGTCGCATGAAAGGACAAATTGACTACGGTACCGGCCGCGTTGAAGCAGCTAGTCTCGTAGCGATGAAATTCTGGGCTGATAATGCTTCCTATCCCTACAAGAGTCACGATGCTTGGTTCATCAGTGAAAATATTCGCTGGGGTTATATGCCGGCAACTACCGACATTAAGGCCACAGTTGATAAAGTTAACCGGGAGGATATTTGGAAAGCAGCAGCGACAGCACTTGGCGTTCCCGCTGCCCAAATTCCTGCTACCACTTCTCGCGGTGTCGAAACCTTCTTTGACGGTGTGAAGTTTGACCCAGAAAAACCCGAAGAATATCTGAAGGGTCTGGCAATCAAGAAGGCTTAAACAGTTGACAGTTGGTAGGGGCGGTGCCAAGAGTGCCCGCCTTCTTAGTTAACAGTTAATTGCTGACAAATTCTTAAGTTTAGTGGAGTTGGGTTTCGCAACTCCACCCACCCCAGGTGACAGGGTTTTCAATTCAAAGTATCTACAAAAAATCGATTATTCACTATACTTCAATCACAAAAATGGCAACTAACTTAGCTGTTTCTAAAAGCAAAAATCCAGTAAATTCAGTCCTAGATATGGTTCAAAAGAACCGCAGAAAAATTATCCGCCCGCTAGTCGCGATTACAGTTCTACTTGTAGTTTGGCAAATCCTTTGCAGCGGTTCTACATCATCTTTACCAGGCCCGATTAAAGTTGTTCAAGAAAGTTGGGAGTTAATTGTCAATCCGTTCTTTGACAGAGGCGGCACCGACAAAGGCTTATTTTGGCAACTTGCGGCTAGCTTGCAGCGGGTGGCGATCGGCTTTACTCTCGCAGCAGTTCTCGGCATCGGTTTAGGAATATTAATCGGCACAAACTCTTTAATGTTCGATGCTTTAGACCCGCTGTTTCAAGTATTCAGAACTATCCCGCCCCTAGCTTGGCTACCGATCGCCCTGGCAGTATTTCAACAGTTCAATCCCTTTGAAGGGCTGGGGATGAAAGCTAACGAAGTTTCGGCACTTTTCGTAATCTTGATTACAGCAATTTGGCCGATTCTGATTAACACAACAGTAGGCGTTCAACAAATACCCCAAGATTACAGAAACGTCGCCCGCGTGTTGCGCCTCCCCAACCAAAAATACTTCTGGAAAATTCTGCTCCCGTCTTCAGTCCCTTACATCTTCACAGGCTTGAGAATTGGTATCGGTTTGTCTTGGCTGGCGATCGTAGCTGCGGAAATGTTGGTCGGCGGCGTCGGTATCGGCTTCTTCATCTGGGATTCTTACAACAGTTCCCGACTCAGCGCGGTGATTTTGGCAGTGGTTTATGTAGGACTTGTCGGCTTGATTCTAGACAGAATTGTTGGTTTCGTCGCTTCCAAAGTTGTTCCTGAAGAACAAAAATAGAATTTGATAATGGGAATGGGGAATGGGGAATTGGTAATGGTTGCCAACTACAAATTGCTAAAAATTAGTTGTAAGTTAATTGTCAATGCCCAATGCCCAATTCCCGATTCCCGATTCCCAAATTAATAATTAGCATCTACTAAAGTACAAACTAACCTAAAAGTGCCATGTCAGTATTTGTTGAAGTAGACCACGTTGACCGTGTATTTAACTTGCCCAATGGTGAGCAATACATCGCTCTTAAAAACATCGAACTTAAAATAAAAAAGGGAGAATTCATCACCCTAATCGGACACTCGGGCTGTGGCAAATCTACACTGCTAAATATCATCGCCGGCCTCGACAAAGCAACTCAGGGCGGGATTACCTTAGAAGGACGCGAAGTCCGCGAACCAGGCCCGGACAGAATGGTGGTGTTTCAAAATTACTCGCTGTTACCTTGGCTGACAGTACGCGAAAATATCGCCCTAGCAGTTGATGAAATTTACAGCGGTAACTCTAAAGAAGACCGCGAGTTGGTGATTGAACACCACATTAAATTAGTCGGACTCGGACAAGCTGCCAATAAACGCCCCAGCGAAATTTCTGGGGGGATGAAACAAAGAGTTGCGATCGCCCGTGCCCTAGCAATTCGCCCGAAATTGTTACTGCTAGACGAACCCTTCGGCGCCCTTGACGCTTTAACTCGCGGTGGTTTGCAAGAACAGTTGATGAAAATTTGCGAGGAAAGCAAAGTCACCAGCGTTATGGTAACTCACGATGTGGATGAAGCTTTATTACTGAGCGATCGCATCGTAATGCTCACCAACGGCCCGGAAGCGCAAATCGGCCAAATTCTCGAAGTGAACATTCCCCGCCCCCGCAAGCGCATGGAAGTTGTCAACCATCCGAGTTACTACTCGCTGCGTAACGAAATGGTTTACTTCCTCAACCAGCAAAAGCGGGTCAAACAGCGCCGGGCCACACAACAACCGCCTGCGATCGCCCGCAACGGCCTGGAAAAAGTCAACCTCGACATCGGCTTTATTCCCCTCACCGACTGCGCCCCCTTAGTCGTAGCCAAAGAAAAAGGATTCTTCAAAGCCCACGGCTTAGAAGAAGTCACCCTCAGCCGCGAACCTAGCTGGAAAGAAATTGCCAAAGGTATTACGCAAGGACGGCTGGACGCGGCGCAAATGGTTGCAGGAATGCCGATTGCCATGCTGTTGGGCTTGGACGGCGAAGCCCCTGTTCCCATCCACACCGCCTTAACCCTTTCCCGCAACGGCAACTCGATTATTTTCGGGAAACACCTGTACGACAAAGGCATTCGGACATTAAAGGATTTCAAAGCGGAGATCGCCAATACTCCCGATACAGTTCACACCTTGGGCATGGTACACTCCGCCTCCATGCACAATCTGCTGTTCCGTTACTGGCTGGCTGCTGGCGGCATCGACCCCGACCTTGACGTGGCCTTGACGATCATTCCGCCCCCGCAGATGGTATCGAATTTAAAAGCAGGCAACATTGATGGCTACTGCGCCGGCGACCCTTGGAACTCCCACGCTGTCAACGGCGGTTCGGGTTTTGTGATGGTCCGTTCTCTCGATATTCTGCCCGGACACATCGAAAAAGTTCTCGGCGTTACCGAAGATTGGGCTCAGAAATATCCTCAAACCCACGTCGCCCTCGTCAAAGCACTTTTGGAAGCCTGCGACTACTGCGACGATCGCCGGAACCGCGAAGAAGTCCTACAATTGCTTTGCCAAGAACAATACATCGGTGCAGATCCCAAAGATATCCGTCCGGGGTTCCTCGACCCGTACAATTCCGGTACGGAGGCAGAACCGGAAATGCTCTACAATTTTAACCAATTCTACGTTGACAAAACCAATTGTCCAGACCGCCTAGAAATGGTGTGGGTGATGGCACAGATGGCCCGCTGGGGACTGATTCCGTTCCCGAAAAACTGGGTGGAAGTGGTCGATCGAGTTTTGCGGCCCGATGTCTTCGGTCAAGCAGTGCGCGAGTTGGGTTTGCCGGATATTGCCAGAGCTCGCCGCACGATCGAGCTATTTGACGGCACTGTCTTTAATCTAGACGACCCGATCGACTATCTTCACAAAGTCAAAATCAAGCGCGATGTCCGCATTGAAGAAATCTTAATTGAACAAATAGGCAGTCAGTGTTCCATCAGAATGCCCGCATAACTAGCAAATAGGAAGAGGGAATCAGGAGCAAAAAATCAGGAAAAAGACTCCACATTTCCCGCTTCCTAAATCCATAAATCATTATTCTCAATCCAAATGTGTCATGTCTAATTCACCCAACCAAAATCCCAATCCTGAAAATATGCAAACTCTAAAAACCCCTCAAACAACCAAGATACAGACGGACAAGCCTGGTTTTTTGACTATTAAAGATGTATCGAAAGTCTACGACAATCTGAAAAACCCGGAACAACCTTTCGTCATTCTCGATGGTGTAAACCTGACTATTAATGAAGGCGAATTTATTTGTTTGATCGGTCACTCGGGCTGCGGCAAATCAACTTTGCTAAACATGATCGCGGGATTCAACGGGCCGACAAACGGAGAAGTTGCTCTCGAAGGTTCCCGAATTACTGAACCAGGCCCCGATCGCATGGTGGTGTTTCAAAACTACTCGTTGTTACCGTGGCTGACGGCTACTGAAAATATCCACCTCGGCGTTGAAACTGTTTACGCAGACAAGTCCGCAGACGAACACAATACGATCGTCCAGGAACACTTGGAATTAGTAGGGCTGACCGAAGCTTGCGACAAAAGACCGGGCCAGTTGTCCGGGGGGATGAAACAGCGGGTGGCGATCGCCCGGGCCCTAGCAACTCGCCCCAAACTGTTGATTTTGGACGAACCTTTCGGAGCTCTAGACCCGATTACCCGGGAAGAATTGCAGGAAGAATTGCTGAAAATTTGGCAAGATCATAAGATTACGATCATTATGATCACTCACGATATTGATGAAGCTTTGTTTTTAGCCGATCGCATCGTAATGATGACCAACGGGCCGGCAGCTTCGATCGGCGAAGATGTCCCTATTCCGTTCAGTCGTCCCCGCAACCGGGCGCGGATTATAGAAGACCCGAAATATTATGAACTGCGGAACTTTGCGTTGGAGTTCCTATTTTCTCGCTACGCACACCACGAAGAGGATCAATCAACGGACTCCGAGACAGCAGTCGCGGTACCCCTGCCATTACCTGCTAGCAAAAAGCGTGCGGCGGTTGCTGACAGGGCGATGCCACCTGTATCCTTTATGCCTCATGCCGCCGAGCCCGCAGAAGCTTCCCCGATCAAAGGCGCCATTCTGGCAGGCTCATGGTTGGTCGCAATGGCTACTTTAGCAGCCGTCAATGTGTCTGCTGTTTCCAGCCAGCTAAAGCAAGCGAAACTAGCAGAAACTGTTCCTGCGGTTACTGCGACGGCGGTTGTCAGTTCTCCCCCGAGCCCGCAAATCGTAGCAAGTTCGATCGCGACTGCGAGCCCAGCACCAGTTGCTGCGAACCCAGCACCGATTGCTGCTAGCCCTGCACCAGTTGCTGCTAGCCCAGCACCCGTTGCTACTAGCCCAGCACCAGTAGTTGCTGCTGCTTCGCCTGGTACTGCAAGCCCAGCACCAGTTGCTGCTGCCTCACCCTCGCCTGCGGCTAACAGCGTCGCAGCCCCCAATGCAGCAACCAGCGCCGCCCCAGGGATTTCTGACAAAGCCGAACTTGATGCGATCGGGCAACAGTTGTATGCACGAATCGATCAAAATTGGAGTACAACTCCGACATTTACCGAAAGTTTGACTTATCGGGTCAAAGTGAAACAAAACGGCGATATTGTACAATTCGAGCCCACAAATAAAGTAGCTAAAGATTTCGTCAAAGAAACTCCTCTGTCGGTTTTGCAAACTCCTACCGGTGCTAGTGCAGCAGCTCAAAAAACTGCCGAATTCCAAGTAACTTTTAGCCCCAGCAATGGCGGCGTATTAGAAGTTAAACCAGGGAAATAGGCGACAGACTCCTGCACTAAAGTTCAGATTGGTATCAACAACCAGGTCAAAAGTATGACCAGCCTGCTATTTGAATCCTGCAAAGATTCATCCTAGCCCCCATCCTTGGAGGTGATAATAGTTAGGGCTGAACTCCCTCTGTGTAAGGAGGATTTAGGAGCAGCTAAAAACTGGCAACCAGCCAGAGCGAGCCGGAGTTTAAATCAGGTAGCGGTTAATTTTAAATCAGGGTATTTTCCGCTACAGAGAAGCATTTTTGCGGTAATTGAGTAATTATTGATACATTGTTTGCTGGAGCTCTCAGTTCCGACTATAATGACAAATTACGAATTATCCATTAGCTTTCCAAAATTAGCATCTAAAATCACCAGATGGAAACTAAAAAAACTCTTTGCCCTTACTGCGGTGTAGGTTGTGGTCTAGAAGTTGTTCCCGACAAAAATCAAGGTTGGAAAGTCCGGGGCGATCGCAACCACCCATCAAGTCAGGGCATGGTTTGTGTGAAGGGAGCAACTGTAGCAGAGTCAATTCGTACCCAGCGGCTGCTTTATCCGATGATGCGAGACTCTCTAGACCAACCGTTCCGGCGCGCTAGCTGGGACGAAGCTCTCGATACAATTGTTAAACGCATCCAAACAATACGCAGCACTAGCGGCCCGGATGCTATATGCCTTTACGGTTCGGGTCAATTCGTCACTGAAGATTATTATGTTGCTCAGAAACTGCTCAAAGGTTGTCTGGGCACTAATAATTTTGATGCCAATTCTCGATTGTGTATGTCTTCAGCCGTTTCTGGATACGTGCAAAGTTTTGGTTCGGACGGGCCGCCTTGCTGTTACGACGATTTAGAATTAACAGATTGTGCTTTTATTATCGGCAGCAATACAGCGGAGTGCCATCCAATTATTTTCAACCGATTAGCAAAGTATCACAAAAAGCATCCCAATGTCAAGATGATTGTGGTAGATCCGAGGAGGACTCCGACTGCTGAAGCGGCGGATTTGCACTTAGCAATTAAACCGGGTACGGATATAGATTTGCTGAACGGAATTGCCTATTTGCTGTTGCGCAGGCGGGCAATAGATCCAGAGTTTATTCAAGAATGCACGGCAAATTTTGCAGCTTTTACTGAAGTTATCAGCAGCTACACGCCGGATTTTGTAGCCTCGCGCTGCGGCATTTCAGTGCGCGATTTAGAAACGGCGGCGGACTACTGGGAGCAGTCGCAGCGGGTTTTGTCGCTATGGTCGATGGGAATTAACCAGTCCTCCGAAGGCACGGCAAAGGCGCGATCGCTAATTAATTTGCACTTGATGACCGGTCAAATCGGCAAACCCGGATGCGGCCCGTTTTCCCTCACGGGCCAGCCCAATGCGATGGGAGGGCGAGAAGCGGGGGGACTTTCTCATTTGCTCCCGGGCTACCGGTTTGTGAAAAATGCCGAACACAGAACCCAAGTCGAGCAGTTTTGGGGAATGGCACCGGGAAGCATTTCGCCACATCCGGGCCGCACTGCTTGGGAGATGATTACAGGTTTGGAAACTGGCGAGGTAGAGATGCTTTGGATTGCAGCCACCAATCCAGCGGTAAGTATGCCGGATTTGGAACGGACAAAAGCGGCTTTTTTACGATCGCCCTTTACGGTCTATCAAGAAGCTTACTATCCTACGGAAACCTCTGCTTACGCTCACATCCTCTTGCCGGCAACGCAGTGGAGTGAAAAAACCGGGGTGATGACTAATTCGGAACGCCGCATCACCCTTTGTGCCGGTTTCGACACTCCTTCAGGAGAAGCCCGGGACGACTGGAGCATTTTCGCCGAGGTGGGACGGCGCTTGGGTTTTGCCGAACACTTTGCTTTCGAGAACGTTGCTGAGGTATTCAAAGAGTACGCGCAGTTGACGCAGGGCCAGCCTTGCGACATCACAGGCCTGAGCCACGAATATTTGCGCCAAGAAGGCCCGCAGCAGTGGCCTTGCCGCGAAAATGAGTCAAAACATCCAGCAGCAGAAGCTAAACGGCTGTACACCGATCGGCGTTTCCACACTCCCGACGCGCGGGCGAGATTTTCGGCCTATCACTCGCGGGGACTGGCAGAACCTCCAGATCCAGACTATCCGTTTGTGTTGACGACAGGGAGAGTTTACGGACACTGGCACACGATGACGCGCACGGGGAGAACTGAGAAAATTAATCAATTGCACCCCAATCCGTTTTTGGAAATTCATCCCCGCGATGCTGCCAAATTGCAGATTAAGGAGGGGGATTTGCTGGAAGTTCGATCGCGCCGCGGCAAGGCGCAGTTTCCGGCAAAAGTCACAAAGGCGATCGCCCCGGGTACGCTATTTGTACCGATGCACTGGGGTTCTCTGTGGGCCGAAAGTTCTGAAGCCAATGCCATGACTCATGCTGCAAGTTGTCCAGATTCCAAACAGCCGGAGTTAAAAGCTTGTGCGGTGCAATTGGTGCTGGTTGGGGCAGAAACAGGGGCGGAAGTTGTGGCAAAAGTTCCCGCAGAAGTTGGGGAATTGAATTGGGCAAAATCTACCGTCGCTATCAGTTCTTGAGCTAGCTTCTAACTTTTGGAATGCGACAAATCACCTTGGTTTCTTGCCACAGACTGACGTAAAGTCGTAGTTTTTTGTCAAGAAACCGAGTTGTTAGACCGTTGCTGATGAGGCATAATTGCAGTGTTTTGACGATCGTCAAAACCTCGATCGAGCAATTTTGAGCCATTACTACAAGCTGCCTTCTGCGGGCGAAGCCAGGAACAAAAAAAAATAAATCTATTTACGCTAAATTTTTCCTGCTTTATTCATAGTTTTTCCTTCAGCCTTCAGATGAGGGGCTTTCTTTTTGAGCGATCGAATCAGAAAATTGCAGTTTGTGCGTATAGGTGCTATGATCTCTTTACAAGGCTTTATTTTCGGCAGTACAGTTCGTTCGATCGGCGTTCCTCCGGATTTAAATCTCTACACCCTCTAATTCTGGAGAATGTTCAATGTCAATCTATGTCGGCAATTTATCCTACGAAGTAACGCAGGAGCACCTCAGCCAAACTTTTGGTGAGTATGGAACCGTAAAGCGCATTCAGTTGCCTGCTGACCGGGAAACAGGTCGGATGCGGGGCTTCGCTTTCGTAGAAATGTCTACTGAAGCAGAAGAAACCGCAGCCATCGAAGCTCTTGACGGTGCTGAGTGGATGGGTCGCGACCTCAAGGTCAATAAGGCAAAACCCCGTGAAGAACGTGGTTCTTCTAACAGCGGTAACTGGGGCAACAACGACCGCTCTTCTCGTCGCTACTAAACCACTCCTGCTAAATTTTTAGCTTGTTAGTGTGTTAGACCCGATCGAGCATTATCGTCAACAATCATTCTCTGTTGAGAACAGTTGATTTGGCGATCGCACCGGGTCTTAAATTCCTCAAAATATTGCTAGACAATAGTTTGAGGTTTTTTTATGGCAAAAATTTAATAAATTTTGACTAAATCATCCGATCTCCAGTAAATCAACCACAATTATTTGTAGGGTTCGGTTTCACAAACCATCTATAATTCAGACAGACAATCTACATGAACTCTCCTAGCACGCGACAGAATTGGATTGTGGGTAATTACATCATCGGTATGCTGAAAAAAATATTTAAGCAAATTTCTAAGTTAAGCAGTGATCAATACTTTCTGCATTTTACAGAAACTGTAGAAGTAATAATCTCGAAAATTTTATCCCTGGCGATGATTTTGGTAATTATCGTCAGCGTTTGCGATTTGCTGATTTTTTTAGCAAAAGAATTGGTAAACGACCCCCAGACTTTGTTAAAAGACGCATTGTTTGTCATATTTGGGTTATTTTTAAATGTTTTAATTGCTCTGGAAATATTGGAAAATATTACAGCTTATCTTAAAAAGCACGTAATTCAAGTAGAGCTAGTTATCGTAACTTCTTTGATAGCAGTATCTCGAAAAATTATCATTCTTGACCTGGAAAAGAAAACCGCAGCCGACTTGATTGGTTTGGCGACTGCAATTTTCGCGCTTTCTATCAGTTACTTAATAGTGCGGTACACAAATAAAGACGATTAATATTGGGAATCGGGAATTGGGGAATGGGGAATTGGTTATCAGAAAAATGACTAACAAGTAACCACTAACTATTACCCTATGCCCTACGCCCTCCCAGTCGCACCTAATTTACCTGAGAAAGGCTGTATATCTATTCCAATAAACCAGGAGGAGGCACAATTTCAATTCTGCCTTGTTTTAAGTCAACAATTGGTACAATCTCTTGTACAAAAGGAATCAAAATTTTTGTTGATTTAGGCTGCTGAACGCGAATTTTTCGTGGTTTGCGAGTATTTCTGGGGTCCTGTGGTGGTGGAGGAGTTTCAAGCTGTTTTAGCTTTTCTAGTTCTGCAGCAATAATTTCCGGCGGCGTTAGATTCGTTTCTACTTCTAAAAGGTCGTTACCTGCGGCAAAAATATCACTTACCTTACCTAAGATTTCCCCGGTTAACTGGTTGAAAACTTCCATACCGATCAAATCTTGGACATAAAACTCATCAGGTTCGAGGTAAGGTCGATCGGTCTTTTCAACAAACAACTTGCAGTTACGGAGCATCTCAGCAGTCGATCGATCTTCCACACCCTCTATCTCTACAGCATACAGCCCTTTGCCCGGAATGTAGCGACCGCCCAAAAACTCGATCGGTTCCGGTTCAGTTTTGTTAGGGCGCAAAAGCCAGCGCTTTCCCGGTTCGATAAACCTTTCCGGGAAATCCGAATCGGGATAGACTCGTACTTCTCCATCCAAACCTTGAGCTGCTACAATTTTTCCGATTTCTATCCACTCAGACATATATTCTAATTATTGGTAATTGGGAATTGGGAATTGGGAATTGGGAATTGCGAATTGGGAATTGGGAATTGGGAATTGGGAATTGGGAATTGGGAATTGGGAATTGCGAATTGGGAATTGCGAATTGCGAATTAGTAACTGAAAAACGTTGAATTATTTTTCTTCCTTCTTCCTTCTTCCTTCTTCCTTCTTCCTTCTTCCTTCTTTAAACCAACCCAGTTCTCAGAGCTACAACTGCTGCTTGCACGCGGTCATCCACTGCCAACTTATTCATAATACCGCGAACATGAGTTTTAATAGTATTTGGACTCAAGTAAAGCAGCGCTGCAATTTCTGGATTGCTGTTACCTTCCACCATTAATCTTAGCACCTCCAACTCCCGCTGCGACAACTGACCAAAAGTAGTTGTAGAGGCAAGCATTGGTGGTTTGAGGTGTTCGATGACAGTCCGAGCAATTTGAGGGTCGAGGTATGTAGCCCCCTCTGCTGCCGCTGCGATCGCCGCTAACAGCCTATCTACAGAAGCACCCTTAATACAATAAGCATCAGCACCACTAGAAAGAGCAGCAATAATTTCAGTTTCTGCCGTATGAGAAGTTAACATTACCACTCGAACTTCCGGCAGTTGTGCTTTAATTTGCTGCGTCGCTGCGATTCCGTCCAGCCGTGGTAAACCGATATCCATCACAATAATATCAGGTTTGAGTTTTAGTGCGGCTGCTACACCTAAATAGCCATCTTCTGCTTGTCCTACTATTTCTATTTCTGGGCAATCGGCTAAAACTTGCTCTAATCCCAGTTGCATCATCGGATCGTCTTCAACAATTAAAATTCTCATAATACGAAGGAAGTTCGGCAACGAGCAATGTAACGGATTTAACTATGACCAAAGACGGAAGAAGAACACCTATCGCTAATTACCAATTCCCAATTACCAATTCCCAATTACCAATGACTAACCTTTAAAACTTCAACGAATTCGCCGGGCCAAACCCAGGTATCTGCTGGTGGCAAAACTGCTAAACCAGTTGTATTAGCGAGGTTAATTAAATTTGCTGAATTTTGGCTGCCACTAGCAGGTTCAAATTCCCAAATTCCGGCAACTAAATGTAGTTTACCCCAAACATAAGTTTCGCGCTTGCCGTGCGATCGCAATTCAACATGACACCGAGCTTTTACAAACTCTGGCCCCCAAGCATCCGCGCCAACAAGCCCAGAAATCTTTCTCAAAGCAGGTACGACAAAGCGCCAACAACATACTAACGCTGAAACCGGATTTCCTGGCAAACCAAAATAGAGACAATCCGAAGTTTTTCCCTCTCGTTTAAACTGAGCAACAGTTAAAGGTTTCCCGGGTTTAATCGCCACAGATTGAATGTGAATCTTACCTTCCAAATCCGCCAATATTTTATCGATATAATCGTAATCTCCTACCGATACACCGCCCGTAGAAAGCACCACATCTGCTATCGACACAGCCTGGGCGATCGCCTTTTTTAGCGCATCTTCATTGTCAGAAATTATTCCCAATCTAATCGGCTCAAATCCCATTTGTACCAACAAAACTGTCAAAGCATACTGATTTGAGTCTACAAGTTTACCAGGTTCCAAAAGTTGGTCTGGCGACACCAATTCGTCACCTGTCGAAAAAATTGCTACTCGCAGACGCCGATAAACCGGAACTTGAATACATTGTGCAGTTGCTAACACCGCCATTTCTGGGGCATTGATAACAGTACCGGGAGTTAGCAAAGTTGTTCCTGCTTGATAAAAAGCACCTTTGTGTCTGACAAATGCTTGCGACTTTTCAGGAGAAACTAAGATAAAAACGCGATCGCCCTCACGCCGTGTTTCCTCCTGCATCACCACCGTATCAGCACCCGCAGGCATCACAGCACCCGTGAAAATTCGCGCCGCTTGCCCCGATTGCACAGTATTTTCAGGCTGATATCCCGCTGGAATTTCTTCAACTACTTCGAGTACCGCTGGTTTTTCGGTGCTACAGTTTTCCACATCAGCAAATCGCACCGCGTACCCATCCATTGCCGAATTGTCCCAATAGGGAAAATCGAGGGAACCAGTAACGGGTGCGGCCAAAACTCGCCCCGATGCTGCCAGCAAGTCTACAGTTTCTACATCCCGCTGACTGTCGAGGGGTTGCGCCAAATTTAGAACGATCGATTCTGCTTCTTTCACTGACAGCATGACTGTCTCCTTGTTCTGATAACACTCCGATCAGTTTAGCAAAATAGCAGAGATAGTGGTGATATAATTTTTTTATGCGTCTGCGATAAACCTGCTTCTGATTGCCTTTCGCTTATGACTATTTATCGTTCGCTTTTGAGACTCAATTGTTTATCTGTCTTGCTGGTGGGGTTCCTGGTGTTATTGACTTTAATGTCAGGCTTACAAGTCAGCGATTTATTTTTTAACCCTTTTTTCTCCCCCAATCCCACTCTCGCCTTGTTAACTCGCACCTTTCAACTCTTATGTTCAGTGCCAGTTATTGTTTGTACCTTTAGTTATGGATTGGCTAAAACTATTCAACTGCGTTTTCAAGAAAATCGATTTATTCTGTTCTCGGCTTTGTTAACAGGTGGATTTTTACTAAATGAAATTTACCGAATTCATATATATATGGTAGCAGTGGGAATTCCCAAGTTAGGAGTCTGTTTGCTGTATGCTGTTGTTTTGTTCTCCTACGGATGGTTTTTTAGGCTAGAATTACAGTCTACCCCTTACAAAATATTGTTAGCTGGGCTGGGGTTGTTGTTTTTTGCGATCGGCGTTGATACGCTCAAGTTACAAAACCAGATACTGGCCAGTTTACTAGAAGGAGTGCCCAAATTGTTTAGCGAAATCAACATTGCCTTTTATTATTGGTATGTCTGCCAGTGTTTTGTAGAAAAAGCTGTTCATAAAACTGTTAATAGCTCAGTTAAAATATGATATGCCGAGCGCATTTTTATAAAATAGATACAGCTTAAAATAGTTGCAAAAATTACAAAGTATCCGGATCGAAAACCATGATAGCAGCCACCATCAACTTTAATGCGATCGCCAAAATAACCGACGACCAATTTTATCAACTGTGTCGCGAAAATCCCGATGTCAAATTTGAACGCAACGCCCAAGGAGAAATAATCGTCATGACACCCACAGGAGGAGAAACCGGAAGTTACAATTTTGAAATAGCTACTGATTTTGGAATTTGGAACCGACAAACCAAACTGGGAGTTTGTTTCGATTCTTCAACTTGCTTCAAATTGCCAAGCGGTGCAAATCGTTCTCCGGATATTTCTTGGATTAAACAAGAAAGATGGGATACACTCACTCTCGAACAAAAACAAAAATTTCCGCCGATTTCCCCAGATTTTGTCTTAGAGTTAATGTCGCCGACAGATAGTCTAAAAGATACTCAAGACAAAATGCAAGAATACATGAACAACCAAGTAAAATTAGGTTGGTTAATTAACCGCAAAACGCGCCGAGTCGAAATCTATCGCCAAGGACAAGAAGTAGAAGTGCTGGAATCTCCCACACAACTATCAGGAGAGGATATTCTGCCCGGTTTCGTGCTAAACTTGCGATCGCTGTGGACATAATAGCTAAATCCGAAGCCGAGAAACCGGGTTTTTTCCCAATCTGCGGGTCGCACCGAAGTATGTATTAAAAAACCCGGTTTCTGAGTCCCCAATCTGCGCTTAAAAGAATCCTATGGAAACTCAAGAAAAAACTTCTCTAACAGCGGAACAATATAAACTGAAAATGCAGCGTCGCCAAGAGGTACAATCTGAGCGCATCGCTAACTCGTCGAAAGACAAAGGTTTAATAATTGTCAATACTGGTAACGGGAAAGGCAAAACTACGGCGGCTTTGGGTATGGTAGTGCGATCGCTCGGTCATGGATACCGCGTCGCCATAGTACAATTTATTAAGGGAGCTTGGGAACCCGCAGAGAAAGCCGTTTTTGAACTCTGGGAAAAACAGCTAGAATTTCATGCAATGGGTGAAGGCTTTACCTGGGATACGCAAGACAGAGACAGAGATATCGAAACAGCTCAAAAAGCCTGGGAAAAAGCCCTCACTTTTATCTGCAATCCCGAATTTAAATTAGTGCTGTTAGATGAAGTCAATATAGCATTAAAACTGGGTTATTTGCAAATCGAGCAAGTGCTCTCCGGGTTAGAACAAAAACCTGAAGAAACTCATATTATTTTGACAGGTAGAGGCGCGCCACCTGCACTCATTGAACGGGCAGATTTGGTAACAGAGATGACTTTAGTTAAGCATCCATTTCGAGAACAAGGTATTAAAGCTCAACCAGGTATTGAGTATTAATGTTGTTTGTTTTTCCTGTCTTAAACGCACTCTGACAAAGCACGCAAGCGTTGCCGAATGTGCCATCTGCGCGTCATAACGCGTCTTTGTAAAAAAAAACGGTTTCACAAGCCCCCACGCGTCCAGGAATATTTTATTCAGGATGAAGAGTCCGAATTGGGTGCTGATTAGGAGAGGACTGAAGTTTTGACTACAAACCGTATTTATGTTGCTTGTAGTCAGGACTTTTTCCCCAATCTGAAATATCAAATATTTCCTATACTGGCAAGATTAGAGTAAAAGTTGACCCGTTGCCAAACTCGCTACTCACAGTAATTTCTCCCCCCAGCATCTGAGAGTATTTCTGCGCTATTGCCAAACCCAAACCCGTACCTCCGTACTTGCGGGTAGTCGAAGCATCAGCTTGGGTAAAAGGTTGAAATAACTTTTGTAGCTGTTCTGGAGTTATCCCAATTCCCGTATCAGTACACTTAAAAATTAACTGTTCAGAATCCCAGCTATTCTCGTCATGTTTAATTCTGTCAACGCTAAGTGTAATTGTCCCTTTCTGAGTAAACTTAGCTGCGTTGCTGAGCAAATTAAACAAAATTTGAGTAAATTTAGTTTGATCGGAATGCAATTGACCAATATTAGGAGGACACTCCACTTTCAGGCGATTGGTGTTTCGCAAAAATAGCGGTTCAACAGTTCTTGCTACATCTTGAACTGCATCGGAAATGTCAAAAGTTGCTAATTCAAGTTCCGCATGACCGGCTTCAATCTTCGACAAGTCCAGAATATCATTAATTAATGTTAGTAAAAGCTGCCCTGCCTTGTGAATTCTCTCCAAATCCGACACAAAATCTGCTGCGCCCAAATCAAAAGCTTCTTCTTGCAGAATCTCGCTGTAACCGATAATTGCATTCAGAGGAGTTCTCAGTTCGTGGCTCATGTTAGCCAAAAACTGACTTTTCGCTAAATTAGCTGCTTCTGCGGCTTCCTTTGCTTTGTAGAGTTCTGCTTCGGCTTGCAAGCGGTCGGTCACATCATGAGCCAGGACTAATTCAGCATTTCTGCTATCAAATATCATGGTATAAGAAGTAATTTCTACCTCAATAATTGTGCCGTCTTTTTTCTGGTGCTCCCACACACCTGCAAAATCAATACCTGCATCTACTTGGGATATATTTTCTAACAATCTCGACAGCTCTTGGGGGGGACGAATGTCCGCAATGGTCATGTTGAGAAATTCGTCGCGAGTGTAGCCGTAGTGCTTGATAGCAGCCTGATTGACGGCTATAAATTCTAGAGTTTCTAAGTCATAAACCCACATCGGATGGGGGTTGTTTTTAAACAAAAGTCTATAGCGTTCTTCAGAGGCTCGCAGTTCGACTTCGGCTTGCTTGCGCTCGGTAATGTCGCGGACAACAGTGCAAATAATCTCGCGGCCGCCGTAGGAAATCACGCTGGCGCTTGCTTCCACGTCCACGCAGGAACCGTCTCGGCGGCGGTAGAGAACTTCGCCAATTCTGAATTGTTTGTCCGCCAGTAGGAGCTCGATATTGCTGTCAATTAAATCTTTAGAGTAAGCGATGATATCGTAAATAGTTAGTTGTGAAATCGCATCAAGACTGTAATCGAGTAAGTTTCTAAATGCTGTATTGGCTTCCAAAAGACGTTTGGTTTGAGCGTCCCATAGGAAAATGCAATCTGTAGCTTGCTCGACTACTGCTCCGTAGCGGGCTTTTTCTTGAAGTTGTTCGCTTTCGGCGATCGCGATCGCCGAAAGCATTCCGTTGATAGTATGAGCAAGGTCGGACAACTCGTCTTCGCCCGTCACGGACAGCCGCAGTGAGAGGTCTTGGCTGCTGCTGACGCGGTTAACCCCTTTTGCCAAACTGCTCAACCGAAACAGCACCAGATGCTCTAGCAGTAGCAAAGTGCAGCCGACAAACCCCATTCCCGCGAGGATTACAGACACCAGTAGGTATAGCAAACTGGTTTGACCTTGCCGATATGTTTCTCTGGGGATATCTACGCGCAACAGCAGCGCCGGTCGATCGTAAATATCCCGGATTAGAGCGTAACCCGCGATCGACTCTTCGCTTAAAGCACGCACCAAAATCGGTTTTTTTGCCGACAGTTTCTCCCGCACTTTTTGAAAGTCGGCAGGCAATTCAGGCTCATTAATACTGTGTACAATTAATGGCAAGCGAGTAATTTTAGACATCTGCTTAATACCATTAGCATCCAAATTACGCCCAAATACTAGCGTCCCTCGAATCGGGCCAGTATTTTTAGTCGTGACAATGGGACGGGAAGTAATCAGTATTGGCCCTGACGGCAACAACAGGATACCAGCAAGGCTGCTTTTGGCGTTGGGGTGCTGCAACAGCCGATCGTTGAGAGAAATGCGCCGTTTTAAGGCGAATGGAACAGGCGTCAGTTTCAGCTTTTCGGTGTCTAAAGCAGTACCGTAAACAATCTTGCCAGAAGTATTGACAAATAGGGCAATATTAACTCTCAAATTAGCCAGTCCTTCTGGAACTAAATTGGAGGCAATGAACTCCGAGTTGCGGTTTTGGATGAAAGCGTAGGTATCATCCCAGGCGGACCAGTCAGCAAAGCGCGAGTTGAAGTCATCTGCGGTTTGCCCGAACACGCTGAGCACTCCCTTGACAACCTGTGTAGCTTCTTGTTCCTCTGCTTTGAGAAGGCTGCTCAAAAGGATGCTGGAGGAAACAGCATACAGGATACTGGTGAGTCCAGCGATGGTAATGCCAACGATCGATAATGTCTTCCGACGCAGTTTCATCTTGCCGTGTGTGTGGTGTCCGTCCGAAATTTTCAACTCAGAAGCAATTTTACTGCTGTTTCAACCATGACGGATGGCGCTGCGCCTACCGTCATGGGCTACTTTTCCCACACCTGCTGTTGGTGAGTTTCCTTACAAATACCCAAGATACGCCGATCGTTGTCGCTGATGACAGAAATTGGGTAATACTGTTGCAGGTTTACCGAATAAGGAGAGCGACTACCGTCGTAACTGTCTACTACTGTTAAATTTAACTGAGTTCGGTCAAGAGTGCCGTAAAAACAGTAAAAAGCAGACCGAGGCAGATAAAAAGCCCCTACTACCTTACTCTGCCGCATTTCAAATACAAAATATTCTTTTTTAATTTCATCGGGCTTGCTGGACTGACCGTAAAAGTGTATTCCGTCTGCTAAACCTCTGCTAGCGGTATCTGGCGCACGATTTGGGGGGGATTGCGAGCCCAAAACGCCGGATTTGATCTCCGAGTGCACAACTCGGCGTGGCGGGAATCCAATGCTGAAGTTACCGGGCGAGAGGGCAAGGGCGATCGCAATAGCTTCTAAACTGCCTGTCAATATCAAATAATTTAACACCACTCTCCTACCCCAAAATTTTAAATAACTGCCTCGAATCAACTCTTGTACCAGTTTCAAAAAGCTCGTAAAGAAACTGGGTATTTGACTCAAGGCTGACTATTTAATTGAAGTCCCGATCGCCAACCCGGTTCCTGAACGTGAATCTAAGATTAGTTTAGAAAAGTTTTCCTATTTATCTAAAGCGCGATCGATCGCTCAAATAATACCATTTTAGATATTAGATTTAAAGAATTAGAAATCATATCAAATCCGGTAGCATCGGAATGATATAGAGGAGACGGCAGTGCCGTGTCCCTACAATTAATCTGGCGCTGCGGTGAAATGGCACGTGCAGTCTCCGGCTTATCATAAAGATTGCAACCGGAATTGGAAATCAATGATGACTATTATAGTTTGGATCGCCGACTTACAGTTGCATTCTTTTTTGAAACTGGTATGAAAGTATCTATCCCAGCGCCGTGGCTTCACAAAAAAAGAGTTGAGATTTTGGGGAAAATCTCAACTCTTTGAGTAACTAACTAGCTAAATATTCTCGGACTTGAGATTGGCGGCGTCGCAGGTGGGCGAGGGCTTGATGTTCTAGTTGCCGCACCCGTTCCCGGCTGAGACTGAGCCGTTCTCCGACTTTCGCCAGCGACATTTCGGTGCCGTCTTCCAAACCGAACCGCAAAATTATCACATCTCGCTGCTGGGGGGTAAGTTCTGATATCAAAGTATTGAGGTCTTGCCGCAGCAATTCCGAGGTAATGTAATTGTCGGGAGATGCAGTTTCGTCTTCTAAGAGTTCTTGCAGTTCCGTATCTTGGTTATCTCCTACTCGCAAGTCCAAAGAAACTGGATGTCTTGCCATCAGTAGGTATTCCCGAATTTGGGAAGGGTGCAGTTCCAAGGCGGAGGCAATTTCCGCAGGCGTGGGAGAGCGGCCAAATTGCTGAGTAAGTTCCCGCTGCACTTTTTTGATTTTATTCAGTTTTTCGGTGATGTGAATTGGCAATCGAATGGTGCGGGCGTGTTGGGCGATCGCGCGGGTAATTGCTTGCCGAATCCACCAGTAGGCATAGGTAGAAAATTTGTATCCCCGCATCGGGTCAAATTTTTCGACTCCTCGTTCTAAACCGAGGGTTCCTTCTTGAATTAAATCCAAGAATTCCATATTGCGTTTCTGATATTTTTTGGCGATCGCGACTACTAGACGCAAATTCGCTTCAATCATCTTTTGCTTGGCGCGCCTTCCTATTTGCAAAATCCGATTCAATTCAGCTTCTGTCAACTCCATCTCCGCAGCCCACTCTTCGGGAGTCAGATCGCGCTGCCATTCTTTGACAAGTGCTTGTTTTGCTTCGATTAATTTCATCATTTGCTGTACCTGCTTCCCGAAAATAATCTCTTCTTCTCGGGTTAGCAGAGGTACTCGACCGATCTCGTGCAGATAGGTACGAACCGTATCCGTTGAGGAGTATGGCCGGGTGCCCATGCGATCGGCTTTCACTGTTTTGGTTTTCGAGGTTGTGGTGGACATGGGTGAGTATTGCACTCCTTGTAACAACAGATAAAAAGTTGGTGATACCCTGTCCCACTTGTAAAAGTGGGATGAAGACTGCGACAGGGGAGATGTTTCCCCTCCTGTTTATCGATGACGATCGGTAGAAGCTTGTGGTTGGGGATTACTTTTTCGCTGGATTTTCCAGTAATCCCCGTCTATTTTCGGTAGATCCCTAGCTTTAACGGCTAGTTCAAGGCGAAGTGAATTTAAGTTTACTTTTCTCAATATTATTCCCAATTTTGAGGATCGTAAAGGGTAAAAACCTCTGTCTTAAGGTAAAGATTCTACATTTTTCCTTAAGGTTTTCTATTCCTTGCTGGTTTTAACTGCAACTCAACTTCACAATACTCATGCAAACAGACTCAGGCAATTCGAGGGCTTTTTTTGCTCTCTGTTCCATCATCGCTTTAATTCTTCTCACTGGCTAGATGCTGCGATGCGAGATAACCGAACCCGATCGCCCTATTAGTTGGCAGTAACTCTTTAAAATACTTCTTGACATTTTTATTAAAATATGCTAGCCAATTTCTGCTGTGAGTAAGTAAGGGTGTATAAAGGCTGGCTGTTGGGCTGTTTGATTTGAATTGTGCCACTAAGTTTAGCGATATTTAACGTTATCCATATTTTGTGAAGTTAGGGATGAGGGGTGAGGGGGTGAGAGGGGAAAACCCATTGCCTAAAGCCGGAGGAATAATTTTTTTTGAATGTCGATCGCACTTTCTAATTTATCGATTTCACAAAAACCACCTATTTCGGTGATTGTCAGCCTCCGGGAAGCAATCGCAACGCTTAATTGACAATAAATAGGCGCTAAAAGTTGTCAAACTAAAACCCTAAATCCATTTTAGCAGCTTCTGATTCTGCAAATACTTGTTCGTCGGGCATTTCTTGCCAGTCAATATCGCCAATTTCTCTGTAGAATTGCTCATCGTAAGGACGAGTTTGCACGACTACGGGCATTGGTACGGCGTGCCCCAAAACTAATGCTTGCTGTTTCGAGTCCAGTTTAGCCAAAACCGATCGCAAACTCTGCCCTCCCGAAACACCCGTAAAGATAGCATCGATGTCCTTATCGTCGTTTAGCAAGGCTGTGATCCGGGTTCCGACTTGCGACATGACTTCGGCGTCGATGCCTGACGGGCGTTGGTCTACAATCAGTAGAGTCACAAAGTATTTTCGCATTTCGCGGGCGATTGTACCGAAAATAGTCGATCGGACGATCGCCGGATCGAGAAAGCGGTGAGCTTCTTCAATGGTAATCACTAACGGTTGCGGGCGATCGCACGGATTCTTACTCTGCAAAAACTTCTCAGCTTTCCGCACGTAAGATGCGTGAATACGACGAGTGATCACATTTGCTGCTAACATATACGACAGCAAATCTGAGTGCGAACCAAACTCAATTACGACATTCTTTCCAGCATCCAAACACTGCAAAACTTCAGTTACATAATTTTTCGGACAGCGTTTGCGAATGTATTTCAAATCGTTCAAACGCTCTAATTTCCGCTGTAAAGCCATAATCGAAGACTTATTTCCTCGCTTCTCTTCGCAAAACATTTGGATATCTTCGTTGGTCATTTCCAGCAACTTGTTGATCCAACCACTGCCCAACTCGTTGCGCAAAATAATCGCATTTTCGATACTAGCTTCCGACAGATTCAACTCTCTCTGTACGAGCGCGATATCTTCCACTTCAATTTGCTCGAAACTCAAATACAATTCTTGAGCGTCGCGCACTCCCCGGCGTTTTGTCGATTCTGGATCGAGGGTATAAATTTGAATCTTGTCTGGAAACAACTGCCGTAAACCTTTAACTGTGCTGAACTGTTTCCCTTCCGAAACCGCTTCCCAGCCGTACTCCGAGTGCATATCAAAAATTAGATTAACCGCAGCTTGTTTGCGAATAATTCCCGACAGCAGCAAGCGAGTTAGAAAAGATTTTCCCGTTCCCGACTTGCCAAAAACTCCGTTGCTGCGTTCCACAAATCGGTCTAAATCTAAGCACACAGCCACGTCCATATCGATCGGTTTGCCGATCGCAAAATTGCGACGATACGGGTCATCTTCCCAGCCAAAAACCGCCCTAAAATCGGTTTCTTTGGCATCAAACACCTGGGAAAAGTGGCTGGGAATAGTTTTGACCGGCAGTAACTCAATATCGGCGCCACTTTGGGCCTCAAAAGAACCCAAATTTCCTAATGCCAACTTTTTTTCGGGGACTTCGCGGGCTTTCGGGTCAAAAATTGCCTGCTGTTTTTCTCGTTCCGCAGTCAGCATCAACATCGGCGATAGTTGGATCGTACCGTAGGTGCTGCTACCGGCGAGCACTGCTAGGAGAAAATCGTCGTTGGGATTGGGAGGATTGGATAAAATGCGAGCGCTGGATGTTCCGAGAGACACGTCGGTGAGCATACAGAAAAAGTGCGATCGGACTCCCCGCACTACCAAAAATTTTCCCACCCTCATATCTTCCACCGAGACATCGGCGTGGAGTCGCACTTCTAATCCCTTGCTCAGGGAACCTTGAATAACAGAGCCTAACGGTCGATCCATTTTAGATTTTAGATTTTAGATTTTAGATTGTTAAGAGTCAACAGTTAACAGTCAACAGTTAACAATCAACTAATTACCATTCCGATTATTCTAGTGGCAATTCAAAGAAACTCGGACTCAAGTCTATATCAGTCAAATCCGTTTCGCTCAAATAAGCGTCGGTCAAAGATACCCCTTTGAAACTTGCGCCTTTGAGGTTAGCACCTTTAAGGTTAGCACCTCTGAGATTAACTCGAAATAAATGAGCATCGCTCAAGTCTACCTCAGTTAAATCTGCTCCCTCCAAATTTACCCGCATCAAATCTGCTTTTCTGAGGTCAGCTTCGTTTAACTTAGCGCCGCTAAGGTCAGCTTTTGTTAAGTCTACACCTCTCAAGTCTGCGCCGCTCAAGTTAGCAAACAGCAAAGTAGCTCCGGTAAAATCTGTTTCCCTCAAATCAGCATCGCTTAAATTAGCACCGCTAAGGTCGGCCCTTGTTAAGTCTACACCCCGGAGGTCAGCAGAACTCAAGTTTACTTCGTGCAAAATTGCGCCGCTTAAATCGGCTCCTCTCAAATCTGTTCCCTCCAAGTTTGCACCTTTTAGGTAAGCTTTTTTTAAGCTGGCTCTGCTGAGGTCTACATTTTTGAGATTGACTGAACTTAAGTTAGAACCGCTCAAATTAGCTCCACTTAAATCTGACCCGTTTAAGTCGGCTCCAGTTAAGTTTACTCCTTGCAGCGATACATTGGGAGCAATTAAATAAGCTCCGGCTTTCTGGGGGTCAATGTCTTCGGAAAATAATGTTTTGTTGCTATAAACAGCTTTTTCTAAAATGGTGCCGCTCAAACTTGCTTCCCTTAAATCCGCTCCGCTGAGGTTGGCTCCTACTAGGTTTGCCCGATCGAGCTTTGCTCCAAATAAAATAGCTTTGTATAAGTTTGTCCGCCGCAAATCGGCTCCTTGTAAATCGGCTCCGGTCAAATCTACCATAGCCATATTTAATCCGGGGAGCGAGGTATTGGGAGCTAGCAAAATTGCTCCCATTTTGCCTGGGTCAATACCTTCGGGAAAGACGGTTCGATTGTTGTAAACAGCTTTGTCTAAAATAGCGCCGGTCATCTGAGCACCGCGAAAATCGGCGCCGCTGAGGTTGGCTCTGGTTAAGTTGGCTTCATGGAGATTTGCTCCAACTAAATTAGCCTTGATCAAACTTGCCTGTTCGAGGTTGGCTCCGGTGAGTTCAGCTCCTACGAGAGTAGCTTCTCGGAGGACAGCACCAGTCAAATCGGCTCTGGTGAGGTTGGCTAAATTTAGAAATGACTCAGCTAAATCGGCCCCGCCCAGATTCGCCCCAGTCAGGTCAGCTTCAATCAGGTCTGCATACCTGAGAATAGCCTCGCTGAGGTTGGTTTCTCGGAGGTCTGTTCCTCTGAGGTTTGCTCCCCGGAGTTCTGCACCGCCGAGGTTGGTGCCTTTAAGGGCTTGTCCTCTGAGGTCGAGTCGGTGCAGAAAGTCACCAACGTTCATGTCCATGTCGATTTGCCTCTTGATTCTTGACCCTAGCTTGACATTCCGAGGGCTTAATCGGGAATAGGGACAAAACTATAGATTTTTTGAGGTTTGAGCCGATCGCAAATTCCGACTAATTCTGACAAAGGAAATGTCTCGCGATCGAGCTGAACTTGCAGGGTTTTGAGCGGATCTGCGCCGGAGGAAACCATCAATTCTAATTTTTGCAAATCCGACCAGGTGGCGATTGCGCCGAGAATTTGGGCGATCGCCTTGACGTAAGGATGGTTTGTTTGTTCATACCAATCGGGGGCTGCGAGTCCAGCTTGATCGAAGCCGAGGTGAAAGATTAAGGAGTTTTGTCCAAAGAGGGCTATTCCCACCGGTCGCGCTTCTTCTTTCAGCAATAAATCATGAGTTGCAGCCAAATAGCGCAGTTTTTCTAAGTGTTCATACCGATTAGCAATTGCAGATTGCCGTCCCGGAATTAAAACTTCTTCTCCGACTTTCCCCCTTTGGGGGGGGTAGGGGGGGGTGACTTCTTCCTTCTTCCTTCTTCCTTCTTCCTTGCTTTCGTCCCACTGAATAGCCACTGTTACTAAATAAGTTTGCAGCAGCATATGACCGAGTTTTTCAGCTTTTGTTGCCAGATAAATAGAGTTATAATCTGTGGCTTCAATGAGTAGAGGGACGCGATCGACTACTTCAATGCCGTAACCTTTCAACCCGGCGATTTTGCGCGGGTTATTGGTAATTAACCGGATTTTTTGCACTCCCAAATCGTTGAGCATTTGTGCTCCGACGCCGTAGTTCCGCAAGTCGGCGGGAAAGCCCAATCGCTCGTTGGCTTCTACCGTATCGTATCCGATATCTTGCAAGGAGTAAGCTTTTAGCTTATTAATCAGTCCAATGCCCCGACCTTCTTGGCGCAAGTAAACTATGATGCCGGAACCGACATTTTCGATCATTTTCAGTGCCGCTTGCAGTTGCATTCGACAGTCGCAGCGCAGGGAACCCAAAGCATCGCCCGTCAGACATTCCGAATGCACCCGCACCATGACTGGTTTGTCTTTAAATTCTGCTGGATCGCCCTTGACAACGGCAACGTGTTCGGAGTTGTCTTTGGTGTCGCGGTAGCCGTAAATCATAAAATCGCCGAATTGAGTCGGCAATTTGGTGACTGCTTCGCGGCGGACAAATCGATCGTGCTTCAGTCGGTAGCTAATTAAGTCAGCAATGCTGATGAGTTTGAGGTTGTGGGTTTTGGCATACACGATTAATTCTGGCAACCTCGCCATCGAACCGTCGGGGTTTTGAATTTCGCAGATCACGCCACTGGGATACAATCCGGCGAGTCTGGAGAGGTCAACCGAGGCTTCGGTGTGTCCGGCGCGTTTGAGGACGCCACCATCGATCGCCCGTAGGGGAAAAATATGACCGGGACGACGCAAGTCTTGAGGTTTGGTGTCGGGGTGGATCGAAACTTGGATGGTCTGGGCTCTGTCTTCGGCAGAGATGCCGGTGCTGACGCCGTTGACTGCATCAATGCTGACGGTGAAGGCTGTTTGGTTGTTGTCAGTGTTTTTGCTGACCATCAGGGGCAATTCGAGTCGATCGAGTCGATCGCCCGTCAATGCCAAACAAATCAAACCCCGCGCCTGCACAGCCATGAAATTGATGTTGTCGGGCGTGGCGAATTGGGAGGCACAAATCACGTCGCCTTCGTTTTCGCGGTTTTCGTCATCGACTACTACGAGCATCCGACCTGCTTTCAGGTCTGCGAGGGCGCTGTCGATCGAGTCAAATTGAAAGGATTGTGTTGAGGTGTTGTTATTGGGCACTGAGAAGTTCAAACTATAAACAGTATTGTTATCGAAATAGAATCTATTTTTGATTGTAGCCTTTTGTTTCCGGCAGGGGCATTTCCCAGTCCAGATGAGTTTGACAATATTTCTAAACTCACTTACTATGATTTTTGCATTTTGTCAACAAAATATCTCCCAAATATTTCATGAGCTTGACTGAGATCGCGAATATTTTAGGTAAACCGTACTTCCAAGCTCCTAATTGCTTAATTTATAACCTGGATTGTTTGGAGGCAATAAAGCTGCTGCCAGAGGAACTTGTAGCTTTAACTGTTACCAGCCCGCCTTACAATATTGGCAAAGAGTATGAAAAATTATTGCTGTTAGATGAGTATTTAAACTGGTGCGAGCAGTGGATAGGGGAAGTTTACCGGGTAACGGTCGATCGAGGAGCGTTTTGGCTGAATTTAGGTTATTTGTCAATGCGCGATCGGGCAAAAGCAATTCCGATTTCCTATCTGCTTTGGGACAAAGTTCCTTTTTATCTGATTCAAGAAGTTGTCTGGAATTACGGCGCGGGAGTTGCTGGTAGTAAGTTTTTTTCACCTCGCAATGAAAAGTTTCTCTGGTATGTAAAAAATCAAGACAAGTATACATTTAATTTGGATGAAGTGCGCGACCCAAATGTGAAATATCCGAATCAGAAAAAGAACGGCAAGATTAAAGTAAATTTAAAAGGCAAAAATCCGACGGATGTTTGGCAATTCCCAAAAGTTACGTCGGGGAAAAACCGAGCTTCAAAAGAACGCACTGCTCACCCCGCTCAATTTCCTGTAGCTGTTGTCGATCGCATCATCAAGTCTGCATCTAATTTCAACGATATTGTTTTAGATCCGTTTATGGGTTCCGGTACTACAGCAATTGTGGCTCTGGGTTTGCAGCGTCAAGTTATTGGATTTGAAATTAGGGCTGATTACTGTGAGATTGTCGCTAGTAGAATAGATGATTTTTTGAGGGACAAGGAACTCACAGAAGCACAGTTATCTTTATTCTAAAGTTGGTAATTGCAGCAACTTAATTTAAATTGTCGCAGAGCGGGCGATCGGTATGATGCGATCGGCGCTTAAGACGATCGTACTGCCCAGAAAGTAGCGCTATTGTTAAAACGCTGACCCAACATCTGAGAAAATCTTATTACCACACAATACGATTTTCTCAGATGACCGCAATAACTTGGCCAAAGTGGCTCCCTTATCCTATCTCCTGGATGCGAGCCTGTGCACTGCTCTACACTCTTACTCTCCTAGTTAAGTCTCAACTTCCCCTCCGACACAGTGACAGCATTTTCGCCGTCATGATTGGAGCCTGGGTTACAGTACCGTTTGTGTTTACCTTTTTTCATTGGGCAATTGCATCTGCTGTAAAGCCCTTGCTGACACATCTACCAGCGCATCCTAAGCTCGATGGTGTCCGCCAGTACCTAATTGACCGCTGGCCTGGCTTGAAGCGATCACACTGGAAAGAAGGGTTAAATGCTTTCATTATCAGTTTTGTAGCGTTTATTATCTCGGCCTTTGTTGTGTCTTACCTGGTGCCGGTTCCTAGTAAAGCCGACGCTTACGAGTACGATTTTTACTTGCTAAGGCGAAGCATGATCTTGCTGAAACTCGACATAATCCCCATCGGGATGATGATAATTTCAGCCTACCTTTACCAGTACGATCTGTGGGCTCGGCATCGACGGGCTGCAAAGTCAGCCGCCAAAGCTAAAGCTCAGGAGGCGACAAAAAATCGATCGCCCAATTCTAACTCACCGCCTCCGAATCCGGTAGAACAAGAGCTCAACCAGCTCAAAGCGACAACTGGAATGAATCGGATGAAGTCAGTAAGACGATCGACCCAGCCAACTCCTGAAGTTCCTCAATGGTATGTGTTTCGCAGCGGTGAAGCCAAAGGGCCCTATACCAGATTGCAATTATGGGAGGTTCAGGAAATCACAGCCCGAACCAAAGTGCGGCGCGGGGAAGCCGAGTGGCAGCGCGCCGGTGAAATTCCAGAATTAGCGGCGTACCTCACTCAAAAATAAGGCGCGAGCCCGAAAAGATTATTCTCGGCGGGGTTGAACGCTTTTCCACAACTTCAAATATTCAGGTCGAACAGATTCATCAATCTCTTGAGCCAAGCTTTCAGGTAAACCGAGTGTTCGGATCAGTTCCTGTACGTCCGCCAAATCCTTAAGCCGATCGGGCGCTGTCAATCCCGAAGACAATTTGAGCTCAACCAAAGTCGTCAGCCGAACCACCCTAATCCCGTCTAACTCAACAGCAACCAACGCCGGATCGGGAAAACTAACCGACTTAGGTTTGCCGTCGCCGGGAAACTCCCCTGCGGTGATAATTTCCACTGATACCCCTGTCGCAGCATCTTTAAACATCTTGGTTGCCCCTGTAAATGCAGGTACAAAACCTCTGCCTACTAGGGACGATCGAAATGCCTCTAAACCTTCAGCAGTCATCAGCAAATCTACATCTTGAGTAGCTCTGACGTAACCGTGAATAGTTAAAGCCATGCCGCCAATTACTGCGTAGTCGATTCCAGCCCTGGTGAGCCTATCTTTTAAGTTTTCCAGAGTTTGATATACTTTGCCCTGCTGCATAAAAAATAAGTCGAGTTCGATAATTGACTGCATAGTTCAAATTTCACCAAATAAAAAGCCCTCAACTTTGTGAGGGCTTTGCGATGCCAAGACGGAGATTTGAACTCCGGACACGTGGATTTTCAGTCCACTGCTCTACCAACTGAGCTATCTCGGCTTGTTTTTTTACGCTTAACAACCTTAGCAGACATATAGGGATTTTAGCAAGCACTTTTCTAAAATAATTTTTAGAGCGCCCGGAACCGCCCACCTGTAATCTAAAAGCTGCACGCCTAAAATTGAAAAATCGCAATGACACAGCAAAATCGCAGCGCGGACAAGAGTCTGTTTGTCTTGGGCATAATTTGGCTGTTGGGGGCAATTAGCGATCGACTCTGGTTTGCCCTCGATCGCTCCATCCCCGCCTGGGATCAGGCAGAATACCTTACGAGCACCCTGAATTATTTGCAGGCGTTGCAGCATCCTCAGTGGTTTTCTGGGGAGTGGTGGACGAATTTCTGGCTGCTTTCGACGAAAATTCCACCATTGGTGTATATCTTAACGGTACCGTTTTTGCGTATTTTCGGTACTGGGGTCGATCGGGCAACTCTCGTTCATTTATTATTTAGTGCAATTCTGCTCGCCTCAGTCTACAGTCTGGGCGTCCAATTATTTAACAGGCAAGTGGGTTTGTGGGCCGCTGCTATTTGCGTTTTGTTGCCGGGACTTTATCGCTTCCGCTTGCAATTTTTGCTCGACTTTCCCCTAACTGCTGCGATTACTTTTTGTTTCTATTGTTTGACAATGTGGAAGCAGGCAACCCCCCCCTGCCCTCCCCAAGGGGGGAAAGAAGAGGGCTCTTCGGCTTCGATTAGGGTAAAAAGGCACGACACGAATGTTGATGCGGATACACGGATGAATTATCACAAAGAGGGAGAAATTCTTTCTCTTTCTAGATTGTCTTGGTTTTGGTCGATCGCCTTTGGAATATCTCTCGGCTTATCAATATTAGTCAAACATACTACAGTATTATTTCTGTTTACGCCGATTGTGTGGTTGGCTGTTAGTGCTGTGCGACAAAAAGCTTGGGGAAGATTAGGTCAATTAGCTGGTGCTTTGTTGCTGTCGGCGGCGGTGTTTGGCCCTTGGGCAAAAACGAATTGGCTGTTAATTTTGACTGGGGGAAAACGGGCAACGGTGGATTCTGCGATCGCCGAAGGAGATCCGGCACTCAATACGATCGACGCTTGGATATACTACGGTCAACATTTACCCGAACACGTTTCTTGGCCTTTGTTACTTATTCCCTTAGTCGGGTTGATACTTTATTGGCGTCGTCGGCAAGAGTCTTCGTCAATCTTTCATATTAATTCCTGTCGGTGGTTGGCTATTTTTTGGATTGGATCTTATTTAATTAATTCTCTAAACATCAACAAAGACGACCGATATGTTTTGCCTTATTTACCAGTTTTAGCAATCTTTTTAGCATACTGTTTGACACTATGGCCTCGCAAGTGGGGGTCACAAGTTCGCTGGGGAACAATTGGCTTAGGAATTGTGGCAATGCTGTTCCATATGTGGCCGTTGGGAGGTGCTGTGGGCAATAGTTTGGTTCAAGTTGTCAGTCCCGGCAATTCTAGCTATCCTTACTTGGGGAAAGAGTGGCCGCACCGAGAGGTAATTGCCGAAATTATTGATACGGAACCTTATTTGCAATCGACTTTAGGGGTGTTACCTTCGACACCGGAAATCAATCAGCATAATTTGAACTATTACGGTGCTTTGGCGAATTTTCAGGTTTACGGGCGGCAGGTGGGAACGAATTTAAAAGAAGTGCCGCAAGATGTGCGATCGCTTTCTTGGTTTGTCACTAAAACTGGGCCGCAAGGTTCGATTCGCGATCGGATTAAAAAAGCTCAAAATGCTGCGGTGGCAACGATTGAAAAAGGCGACAAATTTTTATTGCAAAAAGCTTGGACTTTGCCTGACAATACTAATTTGAATCTTTATCGCAAGCGGTTGCAGCCTGTGGAAATACAGCCGTTGAATGACGCGCGATCGCAAGTACAATTAGATCGAGTTACTGTTGCTGCTTCTTCCGTTCCGGGAGTGGCGCTGCCGGTAACTTATACTTGGTCTGGGCCTTGGCAGCAGTTGCAGTCTGGTTTAGTGTTGATAACGTGGCAAAATCAGCAGTCGGGCGATATTCCACCGGGAAAGACCGATCGCATTTTACACGATCGCGCGATCGCCCAGGGGACTTTGCATCCGGGGATTCTGGAAGCCGATAAATTTGCAGTCGGGTTTCGAGTAGTCGATCGTACGGCAATGCTTCCTCCTGCTAATATTGCACCAGGAATTTACAATCTGGAAGCTACTTATCTAAATCGGAAAACTGGGGAAACTTATCCGATTAATGTGCCGACAGTTAGTGTTAAAATTGAGGCAGAGCCTCTAGATATGCGTTCCCAGGCAGAGCCGGGGAACGAGAAGCCTGAGTTAGATTTGGTAACTCAATTACGGGCGATGGCGGTTAATTTACCCAAAGGATTGCCAGGTTTAGAACCAGTGTTCGAGCAAATTGGACGCATCAATCAGTACGATCCAATTCAAGATTATACCGTTCAAGCGGAACAAGCGTTAGAATATCGACTGAAGCAGGAACCGAATAATCTAGAATTCGCTTATGCTTTGGCATTTTCTCGGGTGTTGCAGCAGAATGTCGAAAGTTCGATTGCCGCCTTAGAAAAAGTCACTCAACTCGACTCAAAAAACCCTTACGCTTACGCCTATCTCGCTTTCGTACACCTGTACGGCTGGCATCCCAAAGCTGCTCAAAAAGCCTTAAAACCCGCTCTCGCCCTCAACCCCAACCTACCGGAAATTAGAGTCTTAAACGGTGTAGCCGCACTCTTACAAGGTGATCTCATCCAAGCCTGGCAAGATTTGCAATACTTGAAAAAGTTGAAAATTTAAGAATCTCTTTAATTGTGGCACGGGCCAAAAAGCCCGTGCTTCTAATACTAAATCCTGGTAACATACCCCCTTTATTGTATGGTAGGGTGCGTCGCTCGATAAATAATTGCCAGTAGCGAGAATTGTCGGTGGCGACGCACCCTACGCATTCATAGAGGATAAAGGGGTTTTCTTCCCCGCCTGTGCTGATAAATCTGTAAAAAATAGAAAGCCAATGAACCAACTCAGAATTGTCTCCCTAATTCCCAGTGCCACCGAAATTGTAGCAGTTTTAGGATTAACCGATGCCATTGTGGGCCGTTCCCATGAATGCGATTATCCCCCAGAAATCCAAAATTTACCAGTTTGCACTCAGCCTAAATTCAATCCCGAAGGAACTAGCAGCGAAATTCACAACCGCGTGACAGAATTGTTGCAAAATGCCCTCAGTGTCTATAAAGTAGAAATAGATACTTTAGAAAAATTGCAGCCAACTCACATTATTACTCAAGCTCAATGTGAAGTCTGCGCTTGTTCTCTAGCAGATGTTGAACAAGCAGTAAGCACGCTGGTAAATAGCCAGCCGGAAGTTATTTCTTTGCAGCCGAATTTGCTAGCAGAAATCTGGACGGATATTGGGCGAGTTGCAGATGCTTTGGGCGTAGATGGCAAAAGTACGATCGACCTTTTGCAATCCCGGATCGATGCTATTATCGTAAAAACCGAAACATTAACCGTTAAACCCACAGTAGCCTGCATCGAATGGATTGAACCTTTGATGGCTGCGGGTAACTGGATTCCCGAATTAGTGGCTATGGCGGGAGGAAATTCGCTGTTTGGAATTGTCGGCCAACATTCCCCTTGGTTAAAATGGGAATCGCTAGTAGAAGCTAATCCCGATATAATTATTTTCATGCCCTGTGGCTTTGATTTAAACCGCACTCGCATCGAAGCAATGCAAATAACCAAATATGCAGAATGGTCAAATTTGAAAGCAGTAAAAACTGGGAAAGTTTACATAAGTGATGGGAATGCTTACTTTAATCGACCAGGGCCAAGATTGGTTGATTCGTTAGAAATTTTAGCAGAAATTATCCATCCTGAAATCTTTGATTTTGGCCACAGAGGTGAGGGTTGGCAGCATTGCCTGTCATAGAAATCAGGACACAACATTGTTGTGTTCCTACAGAATATCTGTATTTCACCAAATATTCAGTTAATGGCAGATGATATGTGTAGGGAAACGGCACTGCCGTCTCCGGGGCTTCGCGTTCATTATGTGACATAAAAATCAGGACACAACATTGTTGTGTCCCTACAGAATATCTGTATTTCACCAAATATCAGTTAATGGCAGATGATATGTGTAGGGAAACGGCATTGCCGTTTCCTGACTTTTGGTTTGGGTTAATTGAACCAAATCTGATATCAGTTGATCCCAAAACCGTTAGTTCTACTTGGCATCAGCGGGGATCAAAACTTTGTCAATGACGTGAATAACACCGTTGCTAGCTTTGATGTCAGCTTTGACAACATTAGCGCCACCGACGGTCACTTTGCCGCCAGCGACTACTACTTTCAACGGGGTTTTTTCAACAGTCGGCACATCGCCAGACTTCAGGCTGGTAGAGAGAACTGCACCAGACACAACATGATAAGTCAAAATCTTGGTAAGTTTGGCTTTGTTGGCGGGTTTCAGCAAATCATCCAAAGTGCCTTTTGGTAAAGCAGCGAATGCGGCGTCTGTCGGTGCGAAAACAGTGAAGGGGCCTTTTCCTTGTAAAGTTGGAACCAATCCTGCTGCTGTCAAAGCCTTCGTCAGAGTCTTGAATTGAGCGTCGCCTGATGCAATAGCGACAATATCCTTAGCTTGAGCAATTGGTTCTGGTGAAGCAGCAGTTTTTACATTTCCTGCAACTTGTTGAGTTTGAGTTGCATTAGCAACACTGGTGTTGGAGTTGATGTGAGCCCAAGCTGGGAAAACGATGAGCGCGCTAGCGCCGATTACTCCTGCGAAACCTGTGAGTTGTTTGATCCAGCTAGGAACATTTTGATTTTTCATTGTGCTTGAATTTCCTTATTACTACGTAAAACAGTGAACATGAATTCTTGTGTTAGCCAAATCTCTACAAAAGGTATGATTTGAAGAGGCTAAGGTAGAGAGAAAAATCTCTGGCATTCCCGATCGACCAAAACTTCCTTACTATAACGCAAGCTTAGGTAAAAATGCTTCAACCGCCAAATCTGTAACTCAAAACCTCAATCACCGAACCGGTTTGGGGTAAGTCAGCCGATTTGAGCGAAATCGTGTCTTTATCCAACCTACGCACCGGCGTACCATCCATCAGGGCCAAGAATTGATCTAGCGGCACCAAATCGCACGCAGTAGCATCGGCGGCTTGGGTTTTGAAATGCGTGGGAATCACCATCTTCGGTTTGAGAAGTTGCAAAGTTTGCTTTGCTTCCGCCGGAGTGTAAGCTTTCGGCCCTCCACCGACGGGAATCAGCACTACATCCGGCCGCCCAATCAAGATTTGTTCTTCAATGCCGATCGGGCCAGCAACTCCACCCAAGTGTAAAATCTTAACACCAGCTTGTTGCCACAGCCAAGCCACATTGACTCCAAACCGCCTTCCTCCCTCACGGTCTTTTTGCGTCCGAATCCCTTGAATCCGCAGCCCGTTCGATCGATAAGCACCAGGCTCGTACAAAAGGCCGGGATTGCCGGAAAATCCCTCTACCGCCCCTTCATCGAGCAACCGACTGCTAATCAGAATCAAATCTGTTGGCACTTTGGGAGAGCGATAGCCTGCCGTACAGCCCAGGGGGCGAAAAGGATTCACCAGCACCCTCGCACCGCCACCGGTGAACAAGAAGCAAGTGTGGCCCAACCACTGAATCGACAAAGAACCAGCAGTTTGAGCTTGATAGCTTTCCCATCCAGATGGCAAACCAGTGAAGAAAGCTGCCAACAAACTCGTCTGTGCGTAACGTATTAATTGTCGCCGTTTCATCTTTTGGTTGCGGTTGTCGGGTGTTGGTCGTTTGTTGTTATACCACAAATCCATGAAAAAACTGTATATTCAGTTTGTTGAATATTGCACAATCAGATTGAACCCCCTGATAAGTTACCCGAAATCAGGACATGGCAGTGATGTTTTGGGGTAGGGACACGGCATTGCCGTATCCTACGTTGCCACGTTATCGATAAGTTAGGTCCGATCGCACTTTTTACGTAGTACAAAAAAGCTCTAAAGCCTTTCCAAGAAATTTCGCAATAATTGCTTTCCCGAAGTCGTCAAAATACTTTCCGGGTGAAACTGTACGCCTTCAATATGAGGATATTCCCGATGTCGCACGCCCATAATAGTTCCATCTTCCACCCAAGCCGTAACTTCCAAAACTTCTGGACAACTTTGCTTTTCTATTACCAAACTGTGATATCGAGTTGCAATCATCGGCGATTCTACTCCGACAAAAACTCCGACTCCGCTGTGTTCTACCTGAGAAGTTTTGCCGTGCATCAACACGGGTGCAGAAACAATTTTTCCGCCGAATACTTGACCAATACTTTGATGTCCGAGACATACGCCTAAAATTGGCATAGTCGGCCCCAATTCTTTGATTAATTCCAGAGAAATTCCCGCATCTTCCGGCCTTCCGGGGCCTGGAGAAATTACGACGGCTGCGGGCTGCAATCGGCGAATTTCTGCTAGGGAGATTTGGTCGTTGCGGTAGACTTGGACTTCGCTTGCTACGGGCAACTCGGCACCAAGTTCTCCTAGATACTGCACCAAATTGTATGTAAAACTATCGTAGTTATCGATGACTATAATCACGGGTTAAGTTTGATTTTAGGTTCCAAGTTTTAGATTTTATATCAAATCCGTCAGCATCGGAATAGTAAATTCATGTTAACTATTAACCGTCAATATCACCTGACGGTGCAACCAGAATTGATTTTAGATTGACTCGCTGCCTGAATGCAATAGTTTCAGGATTTTAGATAGATGCTATATCTAAAAATAGTTGCAATAGACATCTCCCAAAAAGCCTAGGTCGAACAGGCATCCTGCCTGTTCCACAATTATGGGAGAAGTCTAATTTAAAGGCTCCAATTATAACATATATCTTTTTTGCAAGAACTCTAATATTTACGAATAAAACTAAAAACCTCAAATTTGGTTATCTAAAAACCTAAAATTTTTGATTACTAACGGGCGATCGCTAGTTGAACGACTTCCCACAAGGGAGGAAGCAGAAGTGCAGCAGCGACGATCGCAGCCGCCATTGCCGATACCAATACAGCCCCAGCAGCGCAGTCTTTGGCAATTTTGGCGAGTTCGTGGTAAGATTGCCCGACTGTCAAGTCTACCACCGATTCGATCGCCGTATTCAAAAGTTCCATTGCTAAAACTATGCCAATGGTGACGCCGATCACAGATATTTCTACCGGTTTGAGTTGCAAAAATAGTCCGAGTCCGATCGCCAAAGTGCCGATCGCAGTGTGAATGCGAAAATTTCGCTGAGTTTCAAAAGCATAAGTCAGACCACCCCAAGCGTATCTAAAACTTGTAGCTAAGCTAGATGCGATTTTCCAGGACAGCTCTCGTTTGTATTTCAAGGCTTTTTTAGGCTCGTGGACTGTCTGGCTGGAAGAGTCTTGAGGCACGATCGCAAACTGTGAGATGTTTGATGAAATTGACGGTCTATCTAGTGTCATAAACAACCAACTTTAAGTTACAGAGATGAATGAAGGCTAGACTTTTAAAATTTACTTCATCAAGTCTAGGTAACTTTCCTAAGTTTTTGGTAAAGTTTTGATGTAGTTTTAGAAAGTTATATTTGGCTTGACATGATTTGTTGAGTCTGTATCAACCTCAGTTATGCGGTTTGGATCTCAAGACCGATCGCGCGCAGCAATGTTTCTTGTCGATCGAGCATTTGAGTTAAACTCTCTTCATCTGGGTGATCCCAGCCCAAAAGATGCAGAAAACCGTGGGATGCGAGCCAAGCTAGTTCGGTCTTCAGGGGATGTCCTTGCTGCTGGGCTTGTCGGTGAGCTGTATCGATCGATATCACGATATCACCCAAGTATAGGGGTTCAGATGACGACATTTCCTCGGGCTGAGGACAGTCTACCTCCAAAGCTGCGAAAGCTAATACATCGGTCGGTCGATCGAGCTGGCGGTACTGGGCGTTGAGGGCTTGCATCTGCGGATCGTCGGTTAAACGGAGACTGACTTCGTAACCACAGGCTACAGGTACATCAGCCGCCTGGTTTTCCAACCAAACCCCAAACCAATTTTCCCAGGTTTCGGGTGAAATCTCTCCGCTGGCTGTACTTTCAGGGAGGTTGGAAACGCCGTCAGACTGCTGGGCGAGCCGATAACAGTCTTCGACGTTTACCTCAATTAACATTTTCAGCATCTGGTGTCAAGCGATATATTCAATTTTTTGACAATTTCCAATTGGGCGATCGAGCTAATAGACTGTTTGCTGTCAGCAGGCAGATTACAATAATCTGTTGAACATTGCAACAGGCCGGAACACAATCAGCTTAACTCCCTATTAAGAAACATGAAAAATATCAGTGGAAATTAGAGGCTGATTGTGAGAATCTCGATTAAGAGTTGAAATATCGATCGAGAAAAGCCAAACCGACGAGTACGCCCAAAAGTCCAGCCGCAGTCAACGCAAAATGAAACAGAGAAGTCGCCCGTTTGCGAACCATGTTCCGCATCGCCAGCTTCACATAACTCGGTGGAGGTGCATTATTTGTCGGCGCTGTCGGAGTTTCGGCGACTGGTTCTTCGGAAGTTTGAGGTGCTGAGGGAGGTTGAGTCATAGTGGTTAATTTAGAAGGTTAACAGAGAGGCTGCTGAGCACAGACTCGCCACGATGTTAACAAATATGTAACGTTTTGTGTAGATTTTTTTAGCTTTCAGATCGCCGCCACCCTGTTTAACGGGGATTATACCAACAGATTAATGTGCGATCGGGCTGACGATCGATTCGATATTTTATCTTCATCCGCAGATACACAAGGATAAATTAAATTCCTGATCCGCGTTCCAAGGGGAGTTTAACAAAAAATTTTCAATTGTCAAGTCGCACGATCGAGCGACACTCACTTGAGTTAACTCAAATGAGTGTCACCAGAAAAAGCGACTGTTAACCAACGGTGACGGGCAGTTATTCATAGATATAGCCACGGAAAAACATAAACAAATTTTTCCGGGTAAAGACTAGCCCAAAAGTTAAATTACTCTGAAAACAACATGGAAATTTCCACCTTTGAACTCCTCGCCGCACCAATCGCACCTGTGATGGGCCTCCCTCCAGCACTCCTCCCAGTGGCTCGCCGAGTCGTTCAGGGATACTTTCTCACTATCTCCAATCTTGAACCGATCAGCGTGCGATATCGGATTGAATTTGCCATCAGCTTACCCGTGCCGGCAAATCCGAATAAAATCTTGCTCAACAACGCTGTCTTAGTTGTTGACGTGGAAGGCCTTAACACCCCTATAGCTCTGACTCAGGTGCCGAATAAACCGCAGGTATATCGTGGATTTTTCACAATACCCCCTCACAAAACTGCATCAGTTCAATTGTTGCCTAAACTGCCAGACGTTCTGACTCCAGGCTTGTTGGAAGTGCGCGGATATGTCTCACTATTTCGGGTGCGCACCAAATTTCCGTTTTTTCCACCCCTCCCACCAGTCAAGGTATTATTGAATCCCGAAATTCGCGGTACTTTCTTGCCGAATGATTTCTTATCAGCAGCTCGAACTTCACCAGACTTCGATCAAATCAATTACACTTTAGCGATCGCCAGTGGAAAAGGCTTGAACGAAATACCTTCTCAACCAGGCTTCCCATTTAGTATCGATTTGCCAACTTTTGAGCCAATTTTGGAACAGTTACGCAACGGTACTTTGGACTTGGCTAGTTTGGAAGCCGACAATTCAGAAAAAGCTCAAATGCTAGTGCTACTGCTAGCCGAACTGGAGGCCAATGAGGTCAGTTTGAAAGACCTAAATACAGTGATGGAACAATTAGAGATTCCTGTCAGAATATCTAGCATCTAGAACTGTTAAAGGGTAAGTAACTGTAGGGTGGGCAATACCCACCTTACGTTTACTTACGTTTAATTACGTTTAATTACCCCCACTTATACACTCACTGAGCTTTATTCAAATGTCGAACTCATTTAAATTTCAGCCTGTTTCTTTTAGTTGGGTAGCTGTTCATCCGCAGCCAAAAGGTATTGTTCAATTTATTGGTGGAACTTTTTTTGGTAGTTTGCCAACTCTGTTTTATCGATATTTTTTACAGCAGTTGTTTGAAGAGGGTTATACCGTAGTTGCTCTGCCATTTAGATTTACTTTTCGTCACTGGCCGATCGCTATTGGGTTATTGAAAGAACAGGAAATACTGAGAACAGAACTGACAAAAATCGCTCAAAAACTAGGCTATGAAAGCGAAATTTATCAACAAGCATCGAGTTATTTTTGGGTAGGTCACAGTCTGGGATGCAAGTACATTGCCCTTTTAGAATTTTTAAGCGACGATCGGTATCCAAATATTGTGGATAAATTCTGCGATCGCCCTGACTACGAACAGATTCAAAGCTTAATCGAAAATCTGGGCATTGACAGACCTTCAATTAAAGACCAGCCGTCCTTATTAATTGCTCCTGATATCAGCAATACAGAGAGCGCTATTCCTGTGCGATCGCTAGCACAATTGTTAGACAAATTCCGCTTAGGAGTGCTGCCAACTAGAGAACAAACTCAATGCTTTATTGCTAATAGTTCTCTGTTTAATTTGACAGCAATAATTTCTTTCGAGGGGGATGAAATCGCTGGTTCTATCAAGGATATCAACAAAAGTCCAGAACAACAAAAAAACAGCGATGTACTTTGGCTTTTTGAACAGCTAAGTAATAGAAAATTGCCTTTATTGATCCAGGAAATAGAAGGCAAACATTTAGAGCCAGTTGGCATCAAAATCGGCAATTATATTGTTGACCTCAATCCTTGGGATAAATTCATCAAACCCCTGAAATGCCGATTTCTTGAATATTGGTCTGTTCATTTTTTGGATGCTTTGAAAAAGCGGTGAGGCGCTTAACTATCAGTTGTTATTTGCGATCGCCCTTTCAATCCTCTCTCCTCGAACAAAGAATCGGCCCAAACAGCATCAGTTTCCGACAGCGCAGGGACTAACTGGGCCGTATAATCGAGGGTAATGTCATAGGCGGCGCGATCGTACACTGTATTCAGCAACGCCTGCAAATCGACGATCGGCTCCACATCGCCTGCACCCAAAGGCAAAGGAAAACAGGGAATCGCATCTGGTAGATTAAACAAGTATAAATCCGCAAAAGGTCTTTCATTTCCCCGACTCGCCAAAATCCGATAATGGGCTGCAATATCATTATCCAAAACTGGGAGAGGTTCCCAACCCCGCAACAAATCAATCTCCACGAAATTAGTGCGACTTCCGAATATCTTATCCCGCTTTTCTTCATACATTTCGCGTCCTTTTCCCGGACGTTTATTAGCAGGTGAAAGCACCTCAATCACCGTCACAACTTCCTTAGTGGCCATATCTATCACCTCCAAATATCCTTCTCTCACCTCCTCAGACATCGCTAATCTGATTTTCAAAGGCGCGGTAGTTGGTGCGGCGACAGCCACATTAGAGGTAGTTGGATTTCGGGAAACGGGATGGCGGAGGATAGACATATCAGCAGGAATCCCGACTAACAGAGATTGTTCCCCCTTGATTTCATAAATTCGCTTTTCAATCGCCACTCGATATTTGGGCACGAGTTGAGGAACCATAGCATCTGCGATCGCCACTATCAGCCTATTATGTACTTCTGGCCAAAAGTCAGGACTTTCTAAATAAGGATTCATTCCCGGAAATGGATTAGGCATTGATTTAACTCCTGTTGATTTACCTACTTCTACCAATTTTTTATGCACCTGCATAGAATCTGATCCCCCCTAACCCCCCTTAATAAGGGGGGGACAAGAGTTATTCTTTGTGCTCAATCGAGAGGGTCATCAAAATCGGGGCGCAGATTAACAAAATTTTTGATTATTTAAAAATATTAATATCAGTTATCAACTTATTTTCCTAAAAATTACTCTTAATATGTGCTTTAAAAATAGAATTTAGCTGAAATTTTGCTGGCTCTTTTCTGGGAACTTTTTCTACTAAACAGCGTCTGGTTAAAGATTGTAGAATGTGCATAAATTTAGCTTGAGATACTTCCATATTAGTAGGTTTTTGGGAAATATCTATCGGTTCATCTTGATTTGCCAACCAGTTTATCACATTTTTTTCTAATTCTGATAACCGCTCTAACTGCGATTCTAAATTGGTTTCTATGTCACCTAAAAACAACTCATTTTCATCTGTCAGAAAAAGGGAAACCCTCCCGTTAAATAACTCTACAAGTGTTGAAGAAATAATATTTAACCAAGCTGGGTGACTTTGATATAGTGTTATTAATTCATCCCATTTTTCCTCATCTTGTAATTGTTTTTGTCTCAAGATTTCTTTGGCTTCTTCTCCTAATCCTTGAAGTTGTAATACTCTTGTGTGTTTGTTTTCTTTTTCTAAAGTCTCTATTTCTCCAGGTTTTTCCCAACTAATTAAAATTAAACAACTTTGATGAGATAAGGTAGAAATTTGCTGAAATAATTTACGATAATCTTTATATTCTGTTAAATACTGACCCGCTAAGTTACCAGTTTTAAAAATATTCTGCACGTCATCAAGGATTACTAAACAACGAGATGAGCGAAAATAATCTATTATTTCTGGTAATGGAGTTGCGTGGGATTGAGAAAAAAACTGTTTAAGTTCATCTTTAAGGTTGATCAGTTTAGGCAAATGCTCAAGACTGCGATAAATAATATAATCGAATTGTGTGTTAATTTCTGAGATTAATTTCAGGGTTAAAGCTGTTTTTCCGATACCACTCAATCCATAAATTGTAATTAATCTAGTCTTATCTTCTAAAATCCATTCTTTAAGAGTATAAATTTCTGAATTACGCCCGTAATTATAGTTTAATTCTGGTGCTGTTGTTAGCTCAATGATTGGGAGTTGATTTTGGACTTGGGAAGAGGGCGATCGCTTTTCTATATCCTCTAAAGATTGAGAATTTTTTCTACAAATATTAACATGACTATTAATATAATTACTAATAGTGTGTGAAGCATTACCGAAATTATTGATAGTAGAACCAGCTTTATTTTCTAAAATAGAACGAACATTCTTTTGTTCAATATCTTCTGAAAAAACATCGGAGAGAAGTTTCCATAATTTTGCTCCCTCTCTTTTAATGTGATCGTAACTATAACCATTATTTTCCGCGATTTTATGAAAATTCTGACGTTGTAAAACACTTTCTAATATAGATTTGTGTAAAGAATCAAGATGTTGTCCTGTTTTAGCGAATACCTGTTCATCAGTCCATTTTGACAATTCTTGAATGTCCATATATTTTTAACCTCACTCAATCTTTCTAGTTTCGCCACTAAAACCCACTTCTTGCCACTAAAAGTTAAGTTTTGTAAAAAGTTACTAAAGATTAGCACCTAATGACACTATATCACACCAAATCCCACTATTAATTTGGCTAGAAGATGCCACTCCAGTCTAAAAATTAGAAAGTAAAATGTGAGATATTAAGTGAACAAGCATGAATTTGCTTGTTGGTTTGAGTAGTCATTATGATACCGCATTTTGCGGTGGAATTATCAAAGGATTATTCTTGGGAGGTTTTCTCATGGCTGAATCATCTGAATCATACGGTAAAGAACTGGCGAAAGAAGCAGGAAAAACAGCCGTTAAAGTGGCTACAACCGCAGTGGTAAGCTCGGTTGTAGGCGGATTTATCTCGGTTGTAGCCGGATTTATCTCGTTTGTAGCCGGATTTATCTCGGTTGTAGCCGAATTTATTGGGTTCTTATTCGAGGATTCACCAGGGGCCGCCGTTGGTGCGGAGAGGGAGGAGACGGAGGAGAGGGAGGAGACGGAGGAGTCGGAGGATTTTTTTTTTAGTGAATTGTAAAGTGGGTAAAATGGCTAAAAATCTTATTCAAAAATCTGATGAGACTAATTCCGTTTTACCCATTTTGTATTTCTTGTTCAATTAAACTAATAATTTGTAAAATATTCCTTGACTCACTAGCTTGAACAATTAACTCATCTCCGACATGAACATGATGCGGAAAATTCGGTAAATCAGGCAAATGTTTTAATCCCAGCGTTTTTTAAGTTTTGCTTATTTCCATCCACTGATATCTATAGCTTAAAGTAATTAAACGATTATCAATATTCGATGTAATAAAATTTCTGGGAATGGGATTGCGCTAGATAGAAACATCAGGAATCCCAACTAACAGAGATTGTTCCCCCTTAAGTTCATAAATTCGTTTTTCGATCGCAACTTGATATTTTGGCACAAGTTGAGGAAGCAATGACTCCTGAATGATACTAATCAGCAAGTGATGCACTTATGGCCAAAAATCAGGACTTTCTAAATAGGGATTCATCCCTGGAAATAGATTAGCCATTGATTTAACTCCTGTTAATTTACCTAATTCTATTATCCCCTCAATCCCCTCTCCCGAAGCAGAGAATCAGCCCAAGCAGCATCGGCTTCTGACAGCGGGGGGACGGGTGCGGTGGTATAATCGATTCTAAAATCATAGGCGGCGCGATCGTACACTTGATTTAATAACCCTTGTAAATCTACAATTGGTTCCGCATCTCCCCCACGCAAAGGCAATGGAAACTGAGGAATCATATCGGGTAAATTGAAAAGGTACAAATCCCCCAAAGGCTGTTGATTTGCCCGACTCACCAAAATCCGATAACTTGCCTCAATATCGTTACCAAAAACTGGCAGAGGTTGGTAACTTCGCAGCAAGTCAATCTCAACCAGATGAGTGCGACTACCAAATACTTTTTCGCGCTTATTTTCATACATTTCTCGCCCTTTTTCAGGGTGCTTATTGGCGGGTGACAACACTTCAATGACTGTCACAACTTCCCTAGTTTCTGTATCTCGCACCTCTAAATACGCTTCCCTAAATTCCACAGGTACTGGCAGTCTTACTTTCAAAGCTGTCATAGGCGGTGCGGCAACTGCGACATTAGAAGAAGTTGGGTTGGTTGGACTGGGAGAACGCTGCACGGTGACATCAGGAATCCCCACTAATAGGGAATTTTCCCCGCTAAGCTCATAAACTCTTTTTTCAATATCGACGATATATTTTGGTAGCAACTGCGGCACTAAGGATTCAAAAATGCTACTAATTAGCAAGTGATGTACTTGAGGCCATAACTCAGGACTTTCTAAATAAGGATTCATCCCTGGAAATGGATTAGCCATTGATTTAACTCCTGTTAACTTACCTAATTCTACTATTTTAGCTAATGAATTATAAAAACGCAGACAATATCAAACTATTATCTGCGTTAATCGTGCATCTGCGGTTAAAAAATCCTCCTAAAAATCGCCGTAACTACTAATAGCTCCCTGCAACCTCCCAATAACTTCATCAACCGAAATCGCCCCCAACTCCCCAGAAGCCCGAGTCCGAATATTCAAACTATTCGCCTCAACCTCCTTCGCACCCACAACACCCATCACCGGAATTTTATCCTTCTCAGCATTGCGAATCAACTTGCCCAAACGCTCGCTACTCTCATCAGCTTCTGCACGCATTCCTAGAGCCTTCATCTTCGCCGCCACTTCCTTCGCAAACGGCAAAAACTCATTGCTGACAGGCAACAACCGCACTTGAATCGGTGCTAACCATAGTGGAAAATCGCCTGCATACTGCTCGATCAAAATTCCGATTAAACGTTCCAAAGAACCGAAAGGAGCACGGTGAATCATCACTGGGCGCTTGCGAGTGCCATCTTCGGCGACGTATTCCAAATCAAAACGTTCTGGCAAATTGTAATCTACCTGAACAGTTCCTAATTGCCATTCTCTATCCAAGACATCTTGGAAAATGAAATCGAGTTTTGGCCCGTAAAAAGCCGCTTCCCCAATTCCTTCAAAATAGTTCATTCCCAAAGTTTCCACCGCGCGGCGAATTGCACCTTGAGCTTTTTCCCAAGCTTCATCGGAACCGATGTATTTTTCTAAATTTTCTGGATCGCGGAAACTTAAACGCGCTTTAAAATTCTTGAGTTGCAAACTCTTGAATACTGACAGAATCAAATCCACCACACTCAAAAATTCTGCATCCAATTGTTCCGGCGTTACAAATAAGTGGGAATCATCTACTGTAAAGCCGCGAACTCTGGTTAAACCACCCAATTCTCCCGATTTTTCGTAACGGTAAACTGTGCCGAATTCCGCTAAGCGCATCGGCAATTCGCGATAGGAACGCAATTCGCTTTTGTAAATTTGGATGTGGAAGGGGCAATTCATGGGTTTCATCACAAAACCCTGTTCGTTGGCCGCCGCTTCTGCATCTTCTGCCATCAGCGGAAACATATCTTCTTTGTATTTCTGCCAATGTCCTGAGATTTTGAACAAATCGACTCTGGCGATGTGGGGAGTCACTACTTGCAAATAGCCACGTTTGATTTGTTCTTGTTTCAAGAAGTCTTCTAAAATACTTCTCAAAATCGTGCCTTTGGGCGTCCACAAAGGTAAGCCAGGCCCAACTGCATCGGCAAAAATAAACAAGCCTAATTCTTTGCCTAATTTGCGGTGATCGCGTCTTAGGGCTTCTTCCTTGCGGTGTTTGTAGGCTGCTAATTGTTCGGGGGTTTCCCAAGCAGTGCCGTAAATGCGCTGTAGCTGGGCTTTGGTTTCGTCGCCGCGCCAATAGGCTCCTGCTAGGCTTTCGAGTTCGATCGCCTTTGGATTCAATTCACTGGTATTGTCTAAGTGAGGCCCGGCGCACAAATCCCACCATTGGTCGCCCAAATGGTAAAGAGTAATCGGTTCGATCAAGCCTGCTAGAATTTCTAATTTGTAAGGTTCGTTAATTTCCTTAATTCTGCGTTGGGCTTCTTCGCGGCTGACTTCTTCGCGAATTACAGGTAATTTGCGGTTGATGATTTTGATCATCTCTTTTTTAATGGCTTTTAAATCCTGTTCCGTAAAAGGTTCGGGAGTGTCAAAGTCATAATAGAAACCGTTTTCAATCCAAGGGCCAATTGTCACTTGCGCCTTGGGAAATAATTTTTGCACCGCCATCGCCATGACGTGAGAGGTGGTGTGGCGAATTTTTTTTAGTTGCTCCGACTCACTCGTGCGGGGCAAATCTATTTTAGCGGGCTGTTCTGGAGCGGAAAGGGGTTCTGAGCTAGACATCGGCTGAATTAGCAATTAATTTAGTTGCAGTTGCTTCTATCTTACTCAGATTGGGGCAGCAACCGCCGACTTCCGGCTGGGGCACTCTTCGGGAAATTACAGCAACCGCCCTTACGGTTAGGACGTTTACTCCGGGAGGCATTCCGAAGCCGAGAAACCAGGTTTTTGACTATTTTGGTGGGCTGTAACGCGTCTTGCCTGAAAAAACCCGGTTTCTAACCACCCGTGATATCAGATCCGGTAGCATCGGAATTAATATTACTCACAGCATTCGAGACGGCAGTGCCGTT
>ENA-OFDP01000054-OFDP01000054.1-metagenomes-genome-assembly--contig:-NODE-54-length-54738-cov-7.060256_pt1 | contig 54738 bp, 45 predicted proteins | sample MGYA00153389_OFDP01 | MGnify analysis MGYA00153389
GTGCCGTGTCCCTACAATTAATCTGGCGTAGGGACACGGCACTGCCGTGTCCTCTCTATCATTCCGGCGCAGCCGGAATTGATATGAGATGATCAAAAATTCAAAATATCGCCGATTTTAACTGTGCCGCTGTTGATGATTTTGGCTAAAACTCCAGTTTGTGCGTGACCGAATTCCTGTTGCAGTAAACTGAGTAGGGCAATATCCCGATCGCCCGTTTCTGGATTTACTTCTATATTGACACAGCGACCGATTCGTGCTGTTACCTCTATGCGCGCCGCGCCTAATTGAAACTGTTTTCCGATTAACTCAAATTCCGACCAAGCTTCCATGCCTTCTAGCACAATGTTCGGGCGAAATCGGCGCACGTCTATGTTTTTACCCGCCTTTTGGGTTAATTCATCTAATGTGGCTTGACTGAGTAATGAAATGTGTACGGGTTGTCGATCGGGATAACGAGTTTCGCCACTGCTGTCGCCGACTAATTGCAAAGGCGCAAGCTGCGGATGTTTCGCTTCTTTTGTTGGTTCAATTGTCGCCAAATATTCCGTGAAAAAAGTGCTGATGCGATCGCGCCCCGCTGCTGTATTCGTTGCTGCTGATAATACTGCAACTCCTTGACGCTTGACTGTTAAAACGGCCGTTTCCGGTTGATAATCACATTCCAAAGCCGCTAACAGAGGCCAATCGTTTTGAACTGCCAAATATTTTTTGCTCATCCAGGGGCGATTTTGAGCGGGCATCTTTGCCGCTTCGATGTTACTATCTGCAAACATGAGCGCAAAAGCTCGATCGCCCTTAATTCCATGTCCTGCTGTTAAAACAAACTCCGACATTTCTCGCGGTGTCAGCCCTTTAATCGGATAAGTAAATAACTGTTTGATTGATGCTACTTTCATGAGATTTTCCGAAGTTAGTAGAATCAGACTTAGGCAGAACCAATATATTTAGGGTGTGCAATTTGCACTTTTAAGCTAGCAATTCATAGCGGCGAATATCTGGTGGCCCAACTGCCAAACCGTCTAATTGCTGCACTGCGGCTTGAATATGATTAGAAGCCAGATGCTGTTCCAGCAAAGTTGCACTTTCCCACTCTTCAACAAAAGTAAAATCCGTAGGATCGACTTGATTTTGTAGGAGTTCATATTTGATGCAGCCTGCTTCTTGGCGAGTTGGCTCTATAATGCTCAGCAGCAGAGATTTAAGTTCTGCTACTTTGTCGGGAAAGGCGACGAGGCGTGCGACTACGCGCAAGGTTGGTTTAGACATGGGAGAAAAAAACAAATATAACGATCGAACTTACCGACTTCTATGTGGCAAACTCAACACAACAGGATTTTATCCAAAATAACCTAAAGAGGTCGATCGGTCAATGGGCAGTAGAATAAGTCTCGGAAAGGCTCAGGCTTCAGAAACCGGATTTTTTAGTATCTCAATCTTTGGGATAAAATCGCTTGTTTTCTGTAGAATATTCCCAGGCGATCGCCTCCGGGTCTTTTTCGCGACTCCACTCACCAAACTCTGGCTTAACTTTCCACTTGCCGATCGTAGTTGCGTGAACTTTGAACCTGCGGGAAAGTTCCGTCTGGGTGAAAGATATTTTGGGATTTTCAGGATTCTTGGTTTGCGCGATCGGGAATAAGTTGGGTTTTTTCTCTTGTGCTTTTTCCCGATTTATGGGAGGCTCTTGAATAGCTATTACTGCATTCGGTGTTTCGCTTTGATTGACAGTTGGAGCTATTTGAAAATAATACAAAATTCCGCCTTGTTCCGTCACTTCAAAATCTGCTGCAAACTCCGATGCCCGTTCGTCGAGATACTCTTGAACCTTCTCTCCGGGAAGTTTCGCATTCATCGCCAAATCCAAAGCCGTAACTCGCCCTTGATTTTCCTTGATCAATCTGTAGAAAACGGAGTCTAAATGAGCGAGTTTATGTTTTTGGTGCTGCTGGTAGAGTCTGCAAGCCCAAGCAATGCCCGCTGTGGTGGCGATCGCCCAAAACATCCTTCCCGACTCGAAACTGGCAACCGCCGTCAAGGAAATTGGCAAAAGCAGGGTAAGATATCCCCAAATGCTGCCCTTCTGTAGGTTATTGCTGTTTTTGACCATAGTTCCTAAACAGGTACGTAGTTTAGCTTAGCAGAGCGTGTCTGAATGCCACCAAAGTTTTTCGGAAGTAAATATGTCGATCGGCTAATCGCTGACACACTCTACTATAAAATTCCAGAATATACTTTTTTTTTGCAACCGAGGATTCATGTACTTTTTTCGCAAACAGATTGCCATCCTGTTCATAATTATTGCTTGCTGTACGCTGACGATTAGTTGCAGCGATAACCGAGATGTCCAGTGTACTAAATTTACTGCAATTGTCGCTAAAGGTAACACTCTCATTGATATTAAGAAAGACAGCAACGATGCTGCAACGACTAAGAACTTAGCTAAAGATTTGAACCAAATATCGAAACAACTAGAGGCGCTGCAAATCACAGACACAACTCTCAAAGAAATGCAAGAGCCTTCGGTTAAATCCTTCCGCGAAATAGGTCAAGCACTTGGGGATATAGGCAAAGCTCTTGAGTCAGGAAATCAGGCTTCTACCAGTATAAAAGGTCGAGAGCAAATCCAAGCAGCTCAAGCAGATATTATCAAGGCCGGACAGCGGGCGAATCAAGCAGCGGCAAATCAAGACGCTTTGACTGGTAAACTGATTAATTACTGCAAGGGCGATCGATCTTAAGCTAAGATTTTACACTCAGTAAGCTGTTCTGCATTTAAATTGTATGTTAAGAAATAATCAAACTCTTTTTGGGTGTCCCGCCTGCCCTCAATATACAATTTAAATGCACGACAGCTTAATCCCCATCCAAAATTCCCACCATTACTTTCAATAAATCGTCTAAATCATCAGGCACTTTAAATAAGTGAATATCTCGAAAAATAGTCTTTTGACTCCGATCTAATTTGCCAAATCGCCAGACTTCTCCCATTGTCACAGCACCATAAAAAACATTTTGGTCTTCAACGTGTGACATCGCAATTAATTGTATAGCTAATTGAGTAAACCCTCTAGTCATATCATCGTTTCTTGCTTCAATAACCAATAACTCTTGATTTGACTTCACGAGATAATCTAAATTTCCCTTTAACCAGTTATTAACGTTGAGAGTATACTCAAATCGCAGTTGACATTGGCAGTATCGGACGAGATCCAGCAGTACAGGGGATACTAAAGATTCTCTTCTAGCTGTTTCGCTGCTAAGACTGATAAAAGGCAAAGTTGCTGTAATTCTTTCTTTGAGAGATGCTATTTCTCTTAGTTCTTTAGAGGTATGTGGCAAAGATAGCTCAGCGACAGTTAGCGAGTAATCAAATTCTGCTAAAATTTGATCCGTTTCGTAAGGTAAGTCAAAGTATGAACGAAAAGTATATTCTCGCCCTTCATCTAAGATTTTTTGCTTGGTCATACTGTTTTATAATTTCCACATCTTTGTCATTCTATTATATCTCAATCTTTTCGAGCTGAGCAGATATAAAATTCCCGATCGCACATTTTGAAAACGACTCAACCTTACCTTAATTATTCACTTTCGATGCTTTGACAAACATTTGTCCTCCCAAAAGTCGCCACAAGAAAGGCAATTTCAAGTAAACTTTTAAAAGCAAGGGCGAGGCGGGTCTGCCTTTCGTCGAAAACGGTAAAAATCTCGGTATCATTACGTCAATATCAAAGCCGACAGTTTCTAAAAGCTCTTGCAGTGACAAGTGTGTAATCGGTAATTGATGGTCTATGAAATCGTAATATTCCTTGTAGGAGTATTTGAAATTAGGCTGAATTACCAAAAGGGAACCGCCGGGCTTGAGGGCATCGAAGCAAAATGAGATAATCTCTACCAGTTCTTCTTTGTTGTGGAGGTGTTCAAAAAAATTCGAGATAAAAATGCGATCGAACTGTTTGGAGAAAAATTGATGCTCGTCCAAATTTAACACATCAATATTCAGCACCTTCACATCAGGATTAGCAAATAACTTAGAATCGGGATTGAGGTCGATCAAACATTTTTCTGCTGCTCGAATCTGATTGATAAACTCGCAGTATCCACCGCCAATATCTAAAATCGCTGATTCTGAAGGAACATAATTTTGCAAGAAATCGTCAATCAAAACTTGCCAGAGAATGCGCTTTGCTTGCATTTGTTGGGAATCAAATCGATTGGCATACAATTTTTTGAGATATGCGTCGGCTTTCATAGTAAGATGGCAGAGACCAAGTATGAGTTTATCACGCAACACAGCCAACTATGAATGTTATATCTACCGAAATACCGGAAGTTCTGATAATTGAGCCGAAAATTTTTGGAGACGATCGCGGTTTCTTTTTTGAGAGTTTCAACCACCAAGCTTTTGTCGAAAAAACAGGTGTGACGGCAGAATTTGTTCAAGACAATCACTCCAAATCTTCTAAAAATGTGCTGCGCGGTTTGCACTACCAAATGCAGCAGCCTCAAGGCAAATTGCTGCGGGTAGTTGCGGGCGAAATATTTGATGTAGCGGTGGATATTAGAAAAAGTTCGCCGACTTTTGGAAAGTGGGTGGGGTGTTTGTTGAGTTCAGAAAATAAGCAGCAACTTTGGGTGCCTGCGGGATTTGCGCACGGTTTTTTAGTGGTTTCGGAGACTGCTGAAGTTTTGTATAAAACTACAGACTACTATGCACCGGGACACGAGCGGTGTATCCTGTGGAATGACCCCGATTTGGCGATCGACTGGCCGCTAAATGGCGCGCAACCAATCTTATCAGCTAAAGACCAAGCCGGACAAACGTTGAAAACAGCTCAAGTGTTTTGATCATGAAAATTTTACTCGCAGGCGGTAGCGGACAGCTAGCTCAAGAATTGCAGCCGATTTTATTATCTTCGGGAGAGGTAATTGCAGTCGATCGCACTCGCCTCGATTTATCCCAACCCGAAAGCATCCGTCAAGCAATGGCTGAAATTCAACCGGATTTAGTCGTGAATGCGGCTGCTTACACGGCTGTAGACAAAGCAGAAAACGAACCGGAATTAGCACACGCAGTCAATGGAATTGCACCGGGAATTTTCGCAGAAGAATGCGAAAAACGGGGAGCGAGTTTGATTCACTTTTCCACTGATTATGTATTTGACGGCACTCACGGTTCGGCTTATCTGGAAACAGATATTACGAACCCGCTGGGAACTTACGGCAAGTCAAAACTAGCAGGCGAAGAGGCAATTCGGAATGCGGTAAATCGGCATATTATTATTAGAACAGCCTGGGTTTACGGCAATTATGGCAAAGGTAATTTTGTCAAAACGATGCTGAGGTTGGGGAAGGAAAGGGAAGAGATTCGAGTAGTCGCAGATCAAATCGGTAGTCCTACTTGGACGGGCGATTTAGCTGCGGCGACTTCGCAAATTATTCCTCAAATTAAACCAGAAATTTTTGGAACTTACCAGTATACAAACAGCGGTGTTTGTAGTTGGTACGATTTGGCGATCGCCATTTTTGAAGAAGCAGAAAAACTCGGCTTTCCCCTCAAAGTTCAGCGCGTCATTCCCATCACCACCGCCGAATATCCAACACCCGCAAAACGTCCCGCTTTTTCCGTTCTCTCTACGGTGAAAATATCAGCAATTCTGGGCACATATCCTCCCCATTGGCGGCAAGGGCTCAGACAAATGCTAGCAAGAGAAGTCAAATAAAAAATTGAGGCAACGTTAAAGGAATGGGGCGGGTTTTGTTCAGCACAAAATATCTGTTATCTGTAAAGTTTCGGGGCTAAACCCGCCCCAACGAATCCAAACCATTTGTGTTTAAAAATTCCATGAAAGTCAAGCAACAATATGTTTTAATTGCCGCATCAGTTATCGGCATTCTCATCCCAGCCTCATATGTTTTGTACCTGATATCGCAAGCCGGAGACTTGTCTAATTTTGACTATTGGTGGATGACGTGGAATTTTTATTCAGTAGACGGTTTTTCGACAAATCCTTTTAGTTGGATATTTAAAGCGAACGAGCATTTTGTGTTGATTCCAGCAATTATCTATGCCTTAAACATCGTTTTTACCCAAGGTTCAAATATTGGTTTATGTTTAGTTGCCTGGTTTTTGGCTTGGATTCAGTGCCACGTATTAATTGCTTTACTACCGCTAAAATTAAGGAATTATCCGCTGCAATTCATCTCAGTTATCCTTTGTATTTCTATTTTTAATTTTACTCCAGCGGCGGCGCACAACTGGATGCGCGGATTTAGCGGCGTACACTGGATAATTGCTAATTTGTTTGTGATTTGTGCGATATTTTGTTTGCAATCCTATGTGACATCTTTATCAAATAAGGAGGAGTCGAAGCAGAATATTTGGGTAATTGGTAGCATCATTTTTGGGATTTTAGGGTGTATTAGTTACAGCACTCCTTTAGCTTTGTGGCCGATATTGTGTGCTGCTGCGGTTGTGCTGCGGTTTCCTCGGCGAATAACTTATTTGTATTTCGCTGCTTCGATTGCGGTAATTGGGATTTATGTTTTGACTTATAAAACTCCATCTCATCACCCTTCTTTAACTAAAATTAACCCGCTCAAAACTCTCGAATACATTCCAATTTATCTCGGCGGAATTTTTAGCGAAAATGTGATTGTTACTTCGATTATTGGTATAGTTGGTTTGATAGCTGTAACAGGTTTTATCGGTTATTGGCTATTTGTAAAAAAGGTCGATCGCCCGGAGTGGCTACCTTGGCTGTCAATCCAACTTTACACGCTGCAAACGGCGTTAATGGCCGCTGTGAGTCGATCGGGATTTGGGCTCGAACAGGCCACCGCTTCCCGCTACGCCACACTCCCAGCTTTGTTTTGGATGAGCACAATTATCCTCACAGTGTTGTGGGTACGGGAGTTGCAGCCAACACCCAGAATTCAAGCGCGTTGGCTGACACCGCTGTTTGCAGCCGTGACAGCCGCGATTATTCTAATGTACGGGGTGGGAGGCGAAACTGCAATTGCGATCGCCCGCAGAGCAACTTATCAACCGCTAGTCGCACTTTCCTTGCAGTTGGGAATCACCGATATCACCCTAATTAAAGACAGAGTAGGCAACAGACCGGCCGCGTTTATCGGGCTAATTGATGCGTTAAAAACTAACAACTTAGTACCATTCAATCGAGACATCAAAAAGCATAATTTCTGCGCAGCGTTAGACACAAAAATCGATCCAAATTTACTATCAGCGCCCAAAGATGGAGTACCCGGATACTTTGATACAGTCACCAAACTTGCACCAGCAGCGTCCAGAGTAATTGGTTGGGTTGGAGACCCCGAAAACAATGTAAAATGTATTGCCATTCTCAACCAAGAAAATCTCGTTCGCGGCTTTGCCATGTCAGGTTTTCCGCGTCCCGATTTAGTTAACTTGTTTGGGCCCGCATACGAATCCGCAGCTTGGAGAGGATACATCCAAACATCACCAACAGACAAACTATTAACAGCCTATGCCTCATTTAAAAACCGCGAAGGTTGGGTAGCCTTGCGAAATTCTCAAACTATCAATAACAAGTAAAAACTCAATTATAACAACCCCTAACTTTCTCCCTCTCTGCGCCCTCTGCGCCCTCTGCGGTTAAAAAAATCATGCAAAAAGACCTCAGTTTCGTAATTCCCGTTCACAACGAAGAAGCAACACTCAAACTGCTGTTTGACAAAATTAAAATTGTCATGTCCCAAAATGGAATTGACAGTTACGAAATCATTTTTATAGACGACGGCAGCCGCGATAATTCTTGGCGGGAAATCGCAGATTTAGCCAACCAAAATCGGCAGCTAATTAAAGCGATTAAAATGCGGCGCAACTTTGGCAAATCCGCCGCACTTTCAGCCGGATTTCGCAACGCAGCCGGGAGAATTATCTTTACTCTCGATGCCGATTTGCAAGATGACCCCGCCGAAATTCCAAAATTTTTAAATCATTTAGAATTGGGATTCGATTTAGTTTCCGGTTGGCGAAAACAGCGAAACGACCCACTTTCCAAAACTTTACCTTCCAAGTTGTTTAATGCTGTTGCGTGTTTGCTGACTGGGGTAAAAATGCACGATATGAATTGTGGTTTTAAAGCTTATCGCAGGGAAGTTTTGCAGTCAATTAAATTGTACGGGGAATTGCACCGCTATATTCCGGCTTTGGCAAACAATTTAGGGTTTAAAATTGGCGAAGTAGTTGTCGAACACCATCCGCGAAAACACGGAAAATCAAATTATGGCTGGGAACGCTACGCGCGGGGATTTATTGATTTGCTGACGGTGTTGGCCACTACACAGTATTTGCACAAACCGGGTCATTTGTTTGGGGGTTTGGGGTTGTGTTTTGGCTTGGTTGGGGCTGTTTCGCTGAGTTATTTGATAGTTATTTGGTTTCTGAATTTGGCGGGGATGCACTTTGGTCCGATCGGCAATCGACCTTTGCTATTTTTTGGGATTTTGTGTACAATTCTGTCGGTACAGTTGATTTCTTTGGGGATTTTAGCTGAGTTGATTGCGCGGAATGTGGATGCGGATTATGTGGATAAGCAGATTTGTGAAATTATTGATGATTCAGATTTGAATTTTTAACCGTTGATTGAAATGGCGATTCAAATCGCTTCTCTTCTATACAAACAAAGTGGGGGAGGGCGGGTTTATAGAACCTGTTTGCAAGCTTGAAAGCTTTTGGTGAACCCGCCCCTACAGCTTCTTGAGAATGGTGCTCTTCTGTCAGCTTTCCCCGACTGAAGAAATTATTATCGGATTTTATACAGTATCCATTTGCCTTCTTTATCTGCAATTGTTCCGTCAATATTGGGATGCCAATCGCTGCGAGTTAGGATGTAATCGGCGTTATAGTTTCGGGCTACCTTGACTAAATCGTTACTGCTGCGGCGGCTAAAAAAATCGTTTCCTCCCCAAATCATTTGCGGATTTAACGAGACTCCTAAAACAGCTTCCATGCGATTTCGCCATTCTTTAATACCTTTTTCGGTCAAGGGAAAGTTTTTGAAATTGACTACAATTGCTCTTTGTGAGAAATATTGAAAGCTGGTGACTGATGGCGGAATTAATACCAGTGCATCTTGACTGCTGATTTGAGAAAATCGTAAAGCTAATTTGCTTAAGTCGTCACGGGGAACAGCATTTATATTAACTCTTGTTTCAAATATATCTAACATAGGTTTTGGTAAGATTCCTGCTACTCCTAAAACTAAAGTAGCGGTGGTTGCTAAGGCTAAAATATGGGTGGCAGTTTGTTTTACGGCTGTAGAAACCGCTGTTTTTTCTAAGATGAATGGCCAAGTGAGAATTGAGAAAAAGATGGGAATGCTGATTGTGCGATCGCCAATTATTTCCCATGAATCAGTCAGCGGATATATTAAGCTAAAAATTAAGGTTGCTACTGTCAAAACCCATAAAAAACCACTGTAACGTTTGGGAAATACATAATTTCTAGTTTGCCAAACAGATAATCCTAAAAATATAATACCTCGAAAAGGAAGAGTAAAAATAATCAATAACAATAAAGCAATAGCTATTTTTTTATCTCGATAAAGTTGTTCGACTGCTAAACTAACAGCAATAAATATAATTAGTTGCGCGAAGGGTACAGTTCTAGCTAATTGCAGTTTGGCGATAAAAGCCAGCGGGTAAACATCCACAAATAGGTAATTTAGCAGTAATGAAAAAATTGATGTGCCAACAATTATATAAAAATTAAATTTATCTTTTTTGCCGAGTAAATCGGCATTTTTGATGCACAGCAAACCGCCAATTATGAAACAGATAAAGTTGAACCAATTGCCAATTGGCCAATTTGAGGGGAGGATATGGTGGGGGTTGCGGACTTTGGCGTGAATGAAGACAAACTCGGCATTGTCGATAGTTTGAGTGCTGGTAGTACCTGCTAATAACATGGGTACGTACACTATACTTGCCATTACTGCTAAAAGTGCGATCGACAAAATTAACGTTTTGAACTTCCGCCGTTTTACACATTCTATCAGTAAAACGGGAATCATCATCAATCCTGGTAGCAAACCCACTAAGAATTGCAGCAGACAGCCAAGTCCAAAAAAGAAATATCCTGTCAACCATTTTTGACGTAAACTAAAATAAATTCCCCAAATTGCGAAAGCCATCGCGAAGGTACTGGATACTGATTTAGTCGAAAATATCAGGGTATTGCCAACATCCGTAAATGCTGCGGCTATAGATAAAAAAGTCATCGCCGCTGCGGGTAGTTTGGAATTAGTATAGATATTGATGATTGCGTAGCAAGCTAGTATAAATGAACCGAAGGCTAGAAACTGATAAATAAAATGCGCTAGGGGAATTCCGGTTCCTAAGTTTGCTAGGAAATAGATGATATAGTAATAGTAGGATCTTGGATTGAATTTAACCATTTCCTGAACGTGATAGTCATTTTTATATAGTTCAGGATTTAGTAGATGTTCGATTTGTGGCAATTCTGGGAAATTCGCCCCTATGGGGAATTTATACCCTACTGCTATCAACGAACCGATGATAACAAAGGTATAGAGAGATAGATTAAAATACCAGTCGGATTTTTGATGTTTCTGCATTGACGGTTAAATTTTTTATAAAATAAATAATTAGGTTCGTAGTAAGGACTTTAGTCCTCTTTTTATAAATGAAGAAGGACTAAAGTCCTCACTACAAACCAAGATGATATTATTGAGAGTTGCTGTCTACCACTAAATTATTAATCTCCAATTTGCATTGTTTGGTTAAATCCTGTTTCTCGCTACTCAATACCTCAAGCAGTAAATAAATTGGATTTTTACCTTTAACTAATAGATTTAAGTCGGATGGATTTGCTTGAGTGTAATTTTGTGCTGCTGAGTCTATTAATTTACCTTGCTTGTTCCACGAAGTCAAGCGTAGGAAAACTCCTGGACATTGTTTGTTAGGTAAATTGAGTTTGCCGGTAACTTGCGGTTTGTCTGAGATGGAACCTAAATACAGAAAAGATGTATCAAGTTGCTTGGTATTTTTAATTGGATGAGTTACAATTTGATATTGGTTATCCGATTCTCGACTGACTGAATAATTAGCACTTGTGTAAACTGATTGATGTAAACTAATCCAATCTAACTGCGTACCAGGTTTATCGCCTATTTGTTTCTGCATCGCATCAAGAGTTTTGACGGCTGTGGCGATCGCAGTTGGACGAATTCTCTGGTAAACTCTGACAGTGACACCGTTTTCTAGCTGAAACTGTTCCGGTAATTGTTGGAAATCGCGGGAAATTTCCCAATTTTGAGTAAAAGCATCATACACAACTTTAACAACATCTTGTTCGTGCGATCGCAAAACCTGTTCGTCACTCAGCAATACCTGCTGAAAGGGTACAGCAACCACCGCATATTGCGACATCAACAACTCCGGTAGCGGGTAAGTATCGCGGGAGTCAATTTGCGGGCGCCCAATCGTATTTAATTTCCACCAACCGCTGGGCGGATTTAATTTGCGATTAGCTTGTCGGAGGATATTAGCATTAAAACTGTTGGAAGCGCCGACAATATAAATCGGTTCTTCGTTTGGTGCTATTTTTCGCAGAAACTCAACTAATTTTACCACTTCGCCGTAGTCCGATCGCACTAACGGCGGAAAATTAGCCACAAACAGTTTTGACAAATCCACTTTGACAGGAATCAACCCGACTGCGGCATTCACAACCAAGTATAAACCAGCCGCGCCCAGTATCAGATAACGGATTTTTCCCTTGAGAGTCAGCCAAGTTGTCCAGAAAAATGCCGATAATCCCAAAAGTGCGATCGGTGTAACATGAATTGTATAATGCAAGTAGCCATAACGCAAGACCAAAAGCCATTCAACTAGCGACAAAATCCCGAATAGCGAAATAAAAATAGCAGCCTCAGAAACCAGCATTCGAGTCAGCATCCCCGCCGAAAAACCAATCGCTACTAGCAGCCAAGTTCCCAAACCGTAAAAAGAGGCATAACGAATTAAAATATCACTTACAGACAAACTCCAAGCAGCATACAAATTTCGGTAATCCACCGTCACGGCGCTGCGAGTAAAATCTCCCGCTACCAGCATTAAAACAGTCAAGCTAGTTGCAGCAATTAACCCCAATTTTATACCCGATTCAAATAAATATCGGTAGGGAAACGGCAATGCCGTATCCTCGTTTTTTGGAAACGGCAATGCCGTTTTCTTACGGCGTATTAGCATGATAAACTCTATGAAAGCCTGTAAAGCCGCTGCACCCAAAAATGCGATCGCACTATAAGCAAAATGTCGGCGAAACAGCACAGCCACAGCCAGTAAAAAGCCAATTAACGGTATCCTCCACCAACTTTTTAGCTTGACATCTTGCAAATAGACTAAAATTGCCAGGGCTATAAATACACAGCCGCCAGTGTCCAAATATCCCCGCAGAGTCGGAATCCAACTCATCGGAATTAATAAACTCAGTAACACCGTTGACCAAAATACCAGGCGCGGATAAACTGGAATTAGCTTTGCAGAAATTGCTCCCAGCAACAGGCGAAATGGCAGCACATAAATTAGCGAAACACTGAGAATATAACTCAAGCGAGATTCGCCAAACAACAGAATAAACGGTACTAACGGCAGCGAAATTAACAGATTTTTTTCTTTAGATAGCGATTCTATAACTCCGCGCCATGCTTGATTCGGCGAGTCACGAAATAAATTTGCCGTGTTGACTGTAGCGGTGTTGTATCCCGCGTAATCCCACCAATAAAAAGTATGTTCGCTAGATACATAGATTGAGGTAACAGCAACTGTCGCTAGAATAAGTAAAAATAGGAAAAACCCATCAATCAGAAACTTGCGAGGTAACTTAAAAGAAACAAAATTAAATAATCCCATCAGCCTCACAACCCTAAATAACTCATAGACGCACGGGTAGTCAGAAACCGGGTTTTTTGCGAAAATACTGCATCAAGACCTTTAATCCTGTTAAAAAACCCGGTTTCTGTGGCATTAATGCGCATCCAGGAATGTTACTTTAAAACAGTACCCTGCAAAAAACTATCCAACTTTGCTGCATATTGCCGATTGGCGATCGCACTTGGATGCAAATCATGAGGTAAATTATTATTGGCAGGTATTTTCAAATCAACCGAAATATCCACCGTGGCAATTCCCTCCTGACTCAACTCCTCCAACATCTTAGCAGAACCAGCATTAATTCCCGCAACAACTAACTTAACATCATTAGCCTCAGCCAAACGATTAAACTCTTCAATAATTGTCTTAGAAACATCATGACTTTTGTACAATCCCTCTTCAAATTGATTGTAATTAACCTCTAAGAAATTCACCAATGCCGAAATCCGCATCAGCGGCCACTCGTCATATTCCAATTTGGTCATGCTGTAGGTAAAATTATTTTTTCCATTCAACCTAGCATCAGGCTGAAACAGAATACCGAGTTTATTCCAAGCAACCATTTGCTTGCTTCTCGCCCTCAATAAAGTATTGCGTCTGTCGTGAAAACCCGCATAAGCAATCACCGCAACTTTCGGTTTATTTCCTTGTTTAAGAGCTTCCTTAAATTGAATAAATGAGTGCAGAGTCCCGTAGCCGTTAACGCCAAAATTTACTATTTCATATTGTGGTAATTTCTCTTGCAGCAACCACGCGTAAGTCTCGCTGTCATTCAAAGACCAACCATAAGTAAAAGAACAGCCCAATATCCAGATTTCAGGCTTGGTTGACGATTGATTGTAAGTATTGAGTGGATGTGTTATTCTTAAACTATTATTGAGATGAGTTGCATTAAACGAATAATTGCCGTTAAGCGTTACCTTGAACTTTCCAGGCAAATGCTTGTAACCGAGTTCCGAGTCTTTAGTAAAAAAGTTACCTTTTGGTTCGACAGCAACATCAGCATTTTCTATTTGCCACGGTTTGTATCCCGCAACTCGCAAGACAATTTCAGCGGTGGTAGCAGATAGAAATACTGGGAAAATTAGATAGGTGATCAATCTGAAAGCTAAGGTTTTAATCAAATCTTTTTTCATAACTTATTGTAGCGAGAGGTTTGATAAAGATGATTCGGTGGTTGATATCAATTCCGCCTACGCCGGAATGACAAGCGAGGACATGGCAGTGCCGTTTCCCTACCGGGATCAATTGTAGGGACACGGAAGTGCCGTTTCCTCCGCTTATATCTCCCATCACGAGTTTGTAACCCAAACCTAATATCATTCTGCTTCAGACAGCCTCACCTTATTACCAATCAACTTCAGAAAACTCGCTCCAAAATGTTGAATTTCCAAAAAATTAGCATAAGCAGAAGTTGACTTGTAAACCCGAAAAGTCCGCATAATTCCTAAAGTAGCAGCACTTTCCAGCGGGCCAACAAAGCTAGTATCCCTGTCCAAGAAATGAGACTGCTTAGCCCAGTAAGTCATCTGTTCTGCATTCAAAAAATAGCAGCCGGAATGAGGATTCAAAGCCCGCTCAAAGGAAATTGGTTGTTCCATGATTTTTCCCACTAACTGCGGCTGTTCCTCCACATTTTGAAATTTAGCAGTAGCTGATGCCGTTAAATCACCATCAATATATGATTTAAAAACAGCCCCTTGAGGCGATACTTCATAACGATTTGGTTGCAGCAAATTTCCACTTCCGCCGTGATGCGTAAACCAGTTTAACTTGCTAAAAAACCACGGATCGTGTAGAATTAAATCATCTTCTAAATAGCAGAAATAATCATATTTATCAAGACACGCTCGCAAAACTGCTTGACATTCAAACCCCAACAGCAGCGGTTCGCATTTCGTAGCATGGTGCATAAAAGACCTCGGCTGCACGGGCAGTTGAGGCAATAGATGATAACCTTGAGTTGTGCAAATAACAATGTCAATTTCGTGACTTTGAGCTTGATTGGCTGGGATAGTTGCGCACTCGCCAATATGGATCATGCACTGAGATTTGCCGTACAAAGCTTGCAGCGATGTCACGCAAGCGGTTAAAGCATTTAGTCGCGGTTGGGGATCATTTCGCTGGGAAGCGTGTTTCCCGTCGCCGCTGGGATTGTAAAAGTGAGCAATTGTAAATAGAATTCGCATTGGTGTGGATTTAACAATTAAAAATTAAACAATAAAACAGAACGATCGCACAATAGCCTATAAATATTACCGCATTCAGTCGCTAAATAACTCAGGCAATCGATCGCGCAACTCAGCATTTAAACGCGGCAAGTCATCCCGCATTTGCAAGTACCAATCTCGGCGCTGTCGGTAGTGCCCGCACAGCAAGCGGTTGTTGCGCACCCATTCGTAAGCATTCGAGGCTATTTCCCGACGCATAGATGTGTCAGAAATCAGTGAATTCAGCTTGATTTCAAACTCTTTTTCATGTCTATAAATCAATCCAGTTTCACCTTCAACAATCGAATGTTCATACACGGTGGGACTCGCTAGCACTGCTACTCCTCGCGCCGCACACTCAATGAATTTTAAGTCGGATTTCATTTCGTTAACTGGGTTGGAAACGAGCGGCAGTAAAGCTATATCGCAACTATACATGATTTCTTGATACCGTTCGTAACTGCAAAATGGTTCAAATTCTTTTTGCTGTATTTCCAAAGATTCAAAAAATCTGCTGTCGTGAATTACTTTAACTCGAATCCGGTGTTTGTGAGCTGCTAAAACTCGATTGAGCGCTGCCATAATCGGCTGCCAATCTTTTTCGCGGTTGAGTGCACCAAAAAAGATGGTGACTGTATCTTCTGTGGGATAGATTCGGGGCGGAGGTAGGTAAGCTAATTGATTGGGAAATACGGAAATATGAGGATTGTAGTGTCGCAGGATTTTTGCAAGCGGTTCGGTAGAAGTTTGAACGCAGTGACAGCCGCGATAGCTGAGGTAATTGCTGTCTGCGTATTCGCGGCGGCGGATGGGATTGTCGTCAATTTCAGCTACTATTAAATAGTCTTGTTGTATAAGTTCTTTGAGTTTGGGAATATAGGCGGGATATTGCATGATTGTCCGTTGCCAGATGAAGACTTTTTCTTCTCCAGACAGCGGCGGAATTAATTCTGCTGTTTTGACTGCGGATACGGTGCGAATGCCGGGAATTGTGGCGCTAAATTTGTCCGGTTCCAAAACTCGCACCCGATCGCACCCTGTAGGAGCCATAATAATAGTTTGGATCAGCAGTCTGCGCGGCGATACGATCGATCTAGTCGATCGCACGATATAATGTTCAGCACCGGTTTCCGTCGCAAAAGTGCTGGATGTGAGCTCTAAAGCCTTGACCATTGGATGCAGCAATTCCTGGAAGTGAACAAAAGTTTCAGTTTTGTGTCCCTTCCCTTGCAATTCGTAAACCTGCAATCCGGCATCAGCAAATAATGATTTAATACTTTCTAGGGTAAACCAGTGCTGCATCTTGCCGTCGGGATTTTCCCAATTTCCGCGCAGCAGATTGACAATTCGCCGCCAATATTGAGCGTTGGGAATGCTCGCGAATATTTGCCCCTCCGGGTGAAGCAAAGCACTGTATTGTTCTAATATCTGCCAAGGATTTTTGAAATAGGGGAGCAAATCGCCGAAAATCAAGCAATCGACGGTTTCTGGGGCGATGTCGAGACTTTCTACGGCAATTTCTTCAATATCGGCTACCGTCACCCAGTCTAGTCGATCGACCGCAATTTGGGCTTTTTGTCGATCGCGCTCAATGCCAATATACTGACAGTGGGGATTTATCTGCTTGTACTCTTCGCCCGTAGAACCCGTACCGCAGCCAATTTCGACAATGACTTTAGCATCCGGCGGTAGCAGCTTCAAGAGGTCGTGGTTGACGCGATCGATCACTTTATCTAAAATTCCTGATTAGTTTGTCGTAAAATCAAGCAGAGCAATCCATGCCAACAGACAAACAGCCGAAGGTTAGCATGGCGATGATAGTATACAATGGCGATCGGCACATTTGTCAAGCACCAAACTTTCTGTTGCCAACTCTTTCTCTTCCCTCTCTTCTCTTCCTCTGCGTACTCTGCGTACTCTGCGTTTAATTTAAATCTTATTCGCCAATCGTACTCATATTACTATATGTTAGCAAATATTCATCCAAATTGTAATTTGTGTTCAACCATATCCTCGTGCAACCGCAATGGAGATTATCAATTAATTCGGCTTATACCAATTTTTTATGAGGCTGCTCCCGAATCCGATCCCCCCTAGCTAAGAGGGCGGGCACGGGGGCACCGCCCCTACTAAGGGGGGGACAAGATTCCGATCAAAGTCCCCCTTCTTAAGGGGGATTTAGGGGGATCGAGATATGTGCAACGACCCATTAAATTGGTATTATTCCTCAAAAATTAACACAGCACTGTACTAAATACATTATAAATTATGAACCCTAATCTAGGAATAAACATTGCCGGCTACATCAACGGCGAATTTGGCATAGGAGAAGGAGTCCGAGCCAACATCAGAGCCGCAGAAGCCGCTGGCATTCCCTTCACTATCAACAATTTTACCCGCAGTCCCCACCGCAAACGAGACACGACATATCAAAATTTTAGCCAAGACAATCCCCATCCCGTAAACTTAATTCAAGTCAACGCCGATGAAGTTGAAACCTTCATCAAACATATAGGTTCTAGCTATTTTGAAAACAAATATAACATCGGTTTTTGGGCCTGGGAACTCTCCGCATTTCCCCCGGAATGGCAGCCAGTATTTAACCACTTTCATGAAATCTGGACTTACAGCAACCATTGCGCCGAGGCAATTTCCGCAGTCTCGCCAATTCCGGTAATTAAAATCATGCCCAGTATTTCTCTGGCTCAATCTGCGCTTGAGAGAGAAGCACTAAATTTACCTAAACACAAATTTATTTTCCTATTTGTCTTCGACTTTTCTAGCCGCATTGAGCGCAAAAATCCTTTAGCAGTCATTCAAGCATTTAAACAAGCTCTCGGCGAAGATGACCGCGTATTGTTGGTTATCAAATCTTCCAATTCAAAGAATTTTCCAGAAGCTCTAGCATCCTTAAACTCAGCCATAGTAAATCATTCAAATATCAAACATCTAAACGGGTATTTGTCCAAAGAAAAAATCAACGGTTTGCTCTACAATTGCGACTGTTACGTATCGCTACATCGCTGCGAAGGATTCGGCTTAACAATGGCTGAAGCTATGTTTTACGGCAAACCCGTAATTGCCACCGGTTATTCATCAAATACAGAATTTATGAATGTCGGGAATAGCTTTTGTGTCAAGTATAAATTAATCCCAATCGAGCAAGATTGCGGGCCTTACAAGCAAGGCAATGTTTGGGCTGCACCGGATGTCGAACACGCTGCTAATTTCATGCGGTATGTCTTTAATAATTCCCGGGAAGCTCAACAAATTGGAGCGATAGCTGCTGAGGAAATTAAAAGTTTACTCAACCCGCAAGTTACGGGTGATAAAATTAGAAAACGTCTTGAATATATTGCCGAGATTACGAATAACTTTCAAAGTTTGCCTCTGTCAGGAACCGCTAAAGCGAAGTCTGCCAAAATTAGCGATGACTTGTCGCCATCACAGCCCAAAACTCAATCAAAAAGCGAACTAAAAAACTGGCAGCCGAAGGTGAGTATTTGCATTCCGACATACAACGGAGAAGCGTTTATTGAGGAAACAATCAAAAGTGCGATCGCCCAAACTTACCCTAACATAGAACTGATTGTATCAGACGACGGCTCCACAGACCGCACAATTGCGATCGCCCAATCATTCCTATCCCAAACAACCGCCGATTTCCGCATCATCCTCCACCGCAACTACGGCTTATCACAAAACTGGAACTTCTGCATCTCTCAAGCAACAGGCGAATACATTAAATTTCTGTTTCAAGACGACTTGCTGGAACCAGAATGTATCGAAAAAATGGTTTCCCTGGCCCAACAAAACTCAGAAATAGGTATGGTTTTCTCCCCGCGCGGCATCACCATAGCCGAAGATGAATCTCACCCAATTTTGCGGAAAGCTTCCCAATCAATTAAAGATTTACACAAAAGTTGGTCAAATTTAAAATCAATTCAGCCCGGACAAGAATTGCTGGCGGATCCTAACTGTTTGAGCAACCCAATTAACAAAATTGGTGAACCGAGTACCGTCTTAATTGCCACCCGAGTCTTTGCCGAAATCGGATTGTTTGATTCGGGATTATCTCAGTATGTAGACTTAGATATGTGGTGGCGAATCATGGGGAATTATCACATCGGATTTGTAGACGAAAAACTGTCATCGCTGAGAATTCATCCCGAACAACAAACATGGAAAAACTTCGCGGCTGGGGAAAATCATAAAGATGTGGTCAGATTTTACAAGAAACTCCTAAATAGTCCTGATTACAGTTTCCTAAATCAAGAAATTAAACAGAAAATTAGCCAAAAATTGGCATTGAGAACCCAGCCGAGTCTATCTGATTTGTCAACACTGATTGCACAGTACCAAAAATCGCCCTCAAACGGGTTTATTCTTGAGCAACTCCGCCACTACCGCCAACAAGTAGCTGAATATTGGCTGAATTTGCCAGCCGACAAATTAGAAAGTGCTTATTCGCAAGAATCGGGAAAAGCTCATAACTTGCTACTAGATAGCACCCTCAGATATGAAACCTTAACCCAGTCAGAACAAAGTTTTGTCCAGCAGTTATCCTCGAAACTTGCTGAAGGAGGGGAATTTTCCGAGCAGATTCAATATGCTCTCGCAGCGATGCTGTACTGCGACGCTTATCAGTTGCCGCTAGGGTATCAAAATGCAGCGATTCCTCAGTGGTTTTTTGATGACTTTCTGAAATTCCTATTTCAGTCGCCGAGTTATTTTAAACTGAGATGTGGGATTGTAAATAACGGGCAAGATGCCCGTTCCACAAGAGATGAATTTTCTACTGGTGGAACAGGTATCTTGCCTATTCCTAAACAAGGAATTGAAAATGATGCAAAATATCAGTTCAAACAACAGTCGGAAGTTGAAAGGTACTCTGCATATTTCCAGCAGTTAATCCAGTATGTCGCTGCGAATATTGCCAGTTTCCCAGATTCGGAAGTTTGGCGTTATCTGGCGGCATTTATGGCGCAGAATGTTAGCTTCAAAGCTTTGTATTTGAGCGAGGCTAATCTGCTGAATGTATTGAGTCAGCGTGCTGATATTCTGGAATTTCATTTGAAAAATATGGGCTGTCAAATAGACTGGGATTTTGTTCGGAGAGAACCTGAAAGCACTAAAATTAGAGTGGGCTTTTTGCTCGATAAAATCAGCGATGAATTCGAGACTTTGGCGGCAATTCCAAATTTTGAATATTTAGACAGAAACAAATTTGAAATTATCGTGTATTATTTCCAGGTGCAAGATGAACGACTGGGGAAATATTGCGAAAATTGTGTTGACAAATTGGTGCAACTGTCGGAGGATTTGCTGACTCAAGTGCAAGAAGTTCGATCGTACAATTTAGATATTCTGCTAATTAGCGCCAATACCACCGATACTTCCCAACCAACCGCGCTGCTGTGCTTGCACCGACTAGCGCGCGTGCAAATGGCTACCGCCGCATCAACCCCCGCCACCACCGGAATCCGAAATATCGATTATTTCCTAGTCGGAGATTTGACATTACCCGCAGATGCAGCAGCACAGTATCGGGAAAAATTAATTACTTTAGAAGGCTCGGGAGTTTGTCTCAGCTATCCTGTAGAATCAGCACCTGCCAGAGTTGAACCGACTCGCAGCAGTTGGGGAGCCACCGATGAATCTATAGTGTTCATGTCCAGCACTCCGGCTTTTACGATTATCCCAGAATTGAGAGAAACCTGGGTGAAAATTATTGCCGCCGTACCAAATTCTATTTTAGTTTTGTATCCCTTTCGTTCCCGCCCAGACAACTATCCGACAGTGCCTTTTTACAACGAAATTCGATCGCTCTTTGTGGAATCTGGGATTGACAAAAAACGGGTAGTTGTGATAAAGGCACTACCAAATCGTGCAGATTGCATAAAATGTCTGGAATTAGCTGATATATATTTAGACTCCTATCCATACAGCGGTGCCGACTCCTTAGTAGAACCGCTGTTGGCCGGGTTGCCTGTAGTGGCAAGAAAAGGGCAAACAGCTCGATCGCGACAATCAGCAGCCGTGCTCGAAGAACTATTAATTCCTGAATTGGTAGCAAACAGCGAGAACTCTTATATAGAAATCAGCACAGCACTGGGAACTAACCCAGAACTGCGTCGGCACTATCGGGATCGAGTCCAACAAAAAATCGCAGCAAACCCCAAATTTCTTGACAGCCGCGCTTACTCCGAGAGAATAGGCAAACTATTTGAAAGGAACCCGTAGCGAGGCAAAGCGTCAAGAAATAGACAGCAATAGCGCTAGCTTTCTTGACGCTCTGCTATCATCGGTAAACTGAGGGGTTAATGGTTGTCGCTTTTTTCCTGCCACAGCTAAATTAAAAGGGGAAGCGCAAGTCAGTTGGAGATAAAAAAATGACAGGACTTTTTCAAATAGGCGATAAATTACTTCAAGCTCAGGATATGCCATCGCTCCTGAAGCGGTACCAGTTGATGCCGCAATTTTTGCGGGGTGTAATAGTAGACCAAGCGATCGCATCCTTTAGTTGCAACGACGAAGAACGCCAATCCGCCGTCGAAAACTTTCTGGCACAGCACCAACTGACAGCCCCCGAAGCCAAAGAAGCTTGGCTGCGCAGCCAAAATATGACAGAAGCAGAACTTCAAGAGATGGCCGTCAGGCCCTTGCTGATCGAAAAATTCAAGCAAGAGACTTGGAGACCTAAAGTAGATAATTATTTTTTAACCCGCAAAGCCAGCCTAGACCACGTAGTCTATTCCTTGGTGCGCACCAAAAATCCAGCACTGGCAAACGAACTTTACTTTCGCATCCTCGAAGAAGAACAAAGCTTTGCCGAAGTAGCCCGCGACTTCTCCGAAGGCCCCGAGTCCAAATCCGGCGGGCTGTTGGGGCCAGTACCCCTCAGTCAGCCCCACCCAGCAATCAGTAAACTTTTATCAGTCAGCCAACCAAATCAACTCTGGACGCCGCGTCCTCTGGCAGAATGGATGGTAATTATTCGACTAGAAAAGTTCATGCCAGCCCAGCTTGATGAATCGATGCGGCTGCACTTGATTAACGAACTCTTTGAAAGCTGGCTCGCCGAACAGATATCACAAATAGGCCCGCTACAGCCGCTCTCTTCCGTATCTTCAATATCTTGACCGAAACTAATTTGGTCAGGAGCCCCCGGATTTATCCGTGGAGACTTTAAAAAGCTTGGCATCCCAACAAGAACCCCGCGGATTCATCCGTGAATTCAATCTAAAATCAAAAATCAAAAATCGAAAATTGGATGACTTCTTCCGCTGTTTCTCTCACCCAAATTCAGGATTTCTTAGCTCAAACACCTCCCTTTGACCGACTGTCAGAGGGGGCTCTAACAGCCTTGGTGGCTAAATGCCAACTCCTAGGCTACCGGACGGGGCAACCCCTGTTTGAACGGGAAAAAATGCCGACTCAAGTGGCAATTATCTATGAAGGTCAAGCTCGGCTGCTGGGCTTTGACCAGCGATCGCAGCGGCACGTAAGTTTGCGCTTGGCGCAGTCGCAGGAAATTCTCGGCTGGGCTGGCTTGCTCAGAGGAGTTCCTTGCGAAACGGCGATCGCCTCTACAGATGTAATCGCGATCGTCATACCCGCCGAAGATTTCCTGAACGTACTGGAAAAACAGCCGACATTTGGAGAAGCCTTTCGCGATCACTGTTCCTTGAGCGAAGTATTTGAACTGTTGAGCCTGGAATTGCAGCGCCAAGCCGATGGCACTTCCAATCTCAAGGAACTCACCCTGCAAGCTTGGCAAGACGCGACAGTTGTCAATGTACCAAACGGCAACAAAAAAACTCAAGACCTCGCCAAAGAGCTAGATGCCGATCGAGTTTGGCTCGTCAGCAGCGGCGTCTTGGGCGACTTTCCCACCGGCAGTCGCTTCTCTGTGGAAAACGCAGCCAAATCCTTCAAAGTCGAAGGCCGCGTCGGCGCCCGCTTGGTCGGTTTCCGGGAACCCCCAGAACCCCAACCCGAAACAGACTCATTAAATGGTACGACAGAGCCTGCTGTCTCTGTGCTGAAGCCGCCCGGCGGAAAATTGCTCGACATTACGATCGCCCCAGAGCGTCCCCCAGATTCCACAACCGACCAACCAAAGGATGCGGGGAGATATCCAGTTTTCCGCGCCAAAGGGCAGATTGAAGCCCCGCTAGCTTGCTTCCAAATGTTGAGCAAGTATTTCGGTCTCAAATTTCGCCGAGATATCATCCGCAAAGTTCTAGAAAATCAGTTAAAAACCGCCGGTTCTATCAGTATGCAGGCCTGCGGGGCGATCGCCCAAAGCATCGGCCTCACGCCCCAATTAGCCCAAGTCCCAGCCGAAGCCATCAACCGCATCAAAGCCCCCGTAATGATTAAATGGGAAGACAGCTTCGCCATTATTTACAGCATTACCGAGCAAGAATTGGTGCTGGCGACAGCCGAAAAAGGGTTGATGCGGAAGCGGATACCTCAGTTCAAAGAAATCTGGGGCGAACAGGGAGAAGTCCTGCTGCTGCAAGCTCCCCAAGTTGAACAAAAAGAACAGTTCAGCTTCTGGTGGTTTGTGCCCGCACTGATGGAACACAAAACAGTGTTTTTTGAAGTGTTGCTCGCCTCGTTTTTTGTACAGCTATTTGGTCTTGCCAACCCATTAATCAGCCAAGTAATTATTGATAAAGTATTAGGTCAGCGCAGCATTGACACCCTGGATATTTTGGGGGCGTTCCTGTTAGGTGTTGCCCTATTTGAAGGACTGCTCAACGGTTTGCGTACCTTCTTGTTTATAGATACCTCAAATCGTATCGATGTCAAATTGAGTGCAGAAGTCATCGACCACTTGCTCCGGCTGCCCCAGAATTACTTTGACAATCGGCGCGTGGGAGATTTGGTCTACAAATTCAGCATGATGGGCCAGATTCGAGAATTCATGACGAGTACAGCTCTGACAGTGGTTCTCGATGCGGTATTCTCGGTCGTATACGTCGCCGTTATGCTCTCCTACAGCGTGAAGCTAACCTTCGTATCTTTGGCAGTTGTACCGGTACTGGCCGTGATGATTATTCTGATCAATCCGCTGGTACTGCGCCTGATCAAACAGAGAAATATGCGTTTTGCTGACTCTCAATCCTATCTAGTGGAAGTAGTCAGCGGGATTCAAACTGTTAAGGCTCAAAATATTGAATTAAAATCTCGCTGGGAGTGGTCGAGCCGCTACGCAAAATACATTACAGCCAGTTTTAAAACAATTATCACCGGGACTACAGCGGGTACGATTAGCGCCTTTTTAAACCAGGTGGGTAACTTAGCTCAGTTGTGGGTGGGAGCTTATTTGGTACTGAGCAATGACATGACTTTGGGTCAGTTGATTGCTTTCCGAATTATTTCCGGGAACGTGACTGGTTCGCTGCTGCGTTTTGTGAGCGTGTGGCAGAGTTTCCAAGAAGTCTCGATGTCGATCGATATGCTGAAGGATGTGGTCGATACACCAACCGAAACTAGCGATGAAGACCGGAGCAATATCCCACTGCCGGCAATTCAAGGTCACGTTAAGTATGAGGAGGTTTCTTTCCGATTCCTCGAAAGCGGCCCACTGCAATTGGCTAATGTGAATTTGGAATTTCCCCCTGGTAGTTTTGTGGGAATTGTGGGGGGAAGCGGTTCCGGTAAAAGTACGGCGATGAAGCTGTTGCAGCGTCTTTATCCGCCCCTGTCGGGCCGGATATTTATTGACGGCTATGACATTGCGAAGGTGGAGTTATATTCCCTCCGCAGTCAACTTGGAGTAGTGCTGCAAGATACTTTGCTGTTTAACTGCTCGGTACAAGAAAATATTGCTCTGAGCAATCCCGACGCGAGTACGGATGAGATTGTCCGAGCTGCAAGACTAGCAGTAGCTCACGATTTTATTATGGGCTTGCCTGCTGGCTACAATACAGTAGTGGGAGAGCGAGGATCTTCGCTTTCTGGGGGTCAAAAGCAGCGGATTGCGATCGCCCGAACGATTTTACAAAACCCGAAATTGCTGATTTTGGACGAAGCTACAAGCGCCCTAGACTACCATTCCGAACGCCAAGTTTGCAATAATTTAGCCGAAGCTTTTGCCGGCCGCACCGTGTTTTTCATTACTCACCGCCTGACGACAATCCAAAATGCTGATGTGATTATTATGATGGATCAAGGTGCTGTAGTCGAGCAGGGAAGTCATAAAGAATTAATGGCTCTTAAAGGGCGTTACTATTGCCTCTTCCAACAACAAGAGTCATCGAATACGTGATCGGTAATTGGGAATTGGGAATTGGTAATTGCTAATCGGTAATTGCTAATTGGTAAAAAATAATGGCAGACAGTAATGTCTATTCCCAATGCCCCATTCCCCAATGCCCCATTCCCCATTCCCCATTCCCCATTCCCCAACTAACAAATAGCTATGAAATCCGTAATACTTTCTGAACAACCAGTCATTCTCGAAAAACCAGCGATTTGGTCGCACTTGTTTTTGTGGATGATCATGCTGATGACCACTTCTGGTATAGTTTGGGCTTATTTTGCCAGCGTAGAACAAGCTGTCCCCGCAGTCGGACAATTGGAACTCAAAGATGGTGCTAGAGACATCCAAGCGCCTGCTACGGGTGCGGTGGTCAGGGTTCACGTCGAAAATGGCGATCGGGTGAAAAAAGGCCAGCCTCTCCTCACTTTTAACCCCGTTGCATCCAGTGCCGATTTAACCTCGATTAAGAAAACGAAAGAAGCCCTGGAAAAAGAAAATAAGTTTTACGAAGATGTTGTCAACGGCAAAGTTCAAGGCCCAATTCCTTCGAGCCTACAATCAACAATCAAGGATAGACAGAGCCTCACGGCACAAAATCAAGTGCTGCAAAGTTTGATTGACGAGCTCTACCTCAACAGGGGAGCCAGCGGAAATTTTGATGCTACCCAGCAAGGACTGTATGTTAATTATCGATCGGAATTTCTGTCTCGCGTAGCCGCAGCCCAAGGACAAGTTCAGGAGTTGGACAAACAACTAAAGCAAGCTGAGAATGCTGAGAAAGCTGCCGGCGAGCAAATGACCGTAGCACAGCAACAATTCGGTTTTGCTCAAAACCAATTAAATTATTCTCAGCAGCAGTTAGGTTCTGCGCAAGAGCAAGTCAAATCATCCCTGTCTCAGAAAGATTTGGCCCAAGAACAGCTAGCAAAATCCCAACAAGTATTGAAATCAAATCAAGGTATTTTGGGCAGACTAGGCCCCCTGGTAGAAGCAGGAGCAATCGCTGAACTGCAAAGAGAAAAGCAGGAACAAGATGTTTTTAGAGGTCAAGGTGACGTTCTCAAGCAGCAAGATCAAATCAAGCAACGCGAAGGTGAAATCAACTCCCGCAAAGGCGAAATCAACACGCGCCTGGGTGAAATAAATACGCGCAAAGGCGAAATTAACGCGCGTCAAGGTGACATTCAAAAAATTACTGCTGAAGTACAGCGCCAGCAAGGAGAGCAAGCGCGCATTCAAGAGTCCATCAGCCGTGCCCAACAACAGTTGAAAAACACCAAGGATTCCTGGGCTAGAGAACTTTACACCAAAATTGCTGAAAACCAGAAACAAATTGCCAGCAGTGATTCTCAGCTCAGTCGCTTCAAAGTGGAAAACTTGAAAAAGCTGTCTGAAGTAAATGGTCAGTTAGCAAAAGCGCAGCAAACCCGCGATACTCAAGTTCTGATGGCTCCGGTATCGGGCGTTATCTTCGATTTGAAACCTTCTAAGAAGGAGAATGCTAAGTTGGATATCGCGAAAGATCCGATATGCCAATCCATTATTAACTCGGTGCTTAAACCCGGGGAACCTCGCCCAGCACGTTGTGAAGAAGCTTATTATGAAGCCCAGCAAACTGAGAAGCTGCTCAAGGTTTTGGATGATGAAAACGGTCTGCAAGCAGTTGTTTACCTAGAAAACAGCAACGTGGCTCTCGTCTTGGATGGTATGAAGCGGAAGCGGGAGAAGTTGGAAAAATATCACGGCAAACAATTGGATGGAGAAAAGATTGACTGCGAAGTAGGTAAAAGCTGCGTGTGTCCTGAGAAGGAAGTTAATAGAGAGAAATTGGGTCTGACGAAATACGAATGCGTGCCTGTGGATCTAAATGTTGAAGCTTTCCCGGCCCTAGAGTTTGGTACTGCTGAGGGTGAAGTGAAAGAGATTAGCAAGGATGCTGAGCCTCCTACTGAACTGCGGAAATACTATGCTTTCAAAACCAAAATTAAGCTCAAGAATCAAAAGTTTCTTTTGAACAAGGGCAAGCCAAATCAACAGGAGGTTAACTTGCAGTCGGGAATGGCAGTAAGCTCTAATATCAATATCGGCAAGCGCACTGTTTTGCAGATGTTTATCAACCGATTCACTGGCAAACTGGATACGTTCAAGACTGTTAAGTAGCGAATAGTTGACGGTTGACCCTTCGGCTACGCTCAGGGCAGGCAGTTGACAGTTGATTGTTGATTGTCATATCAATTCCGGCTACGCCGGAATGACAAGCGAGGACACGGCAGTGCCGTTTCCCTACCGCGATCGATTGTAGGGACACGGCACTGCCCATTAGTGTCAACTTAAGCCTGAAAGTCTTGATAAATCTCGTTTTTACCGGAGTCTAGATCCCCCTAAATCCCCCTTAAGAAGAGGGGGACTTTGAGAAGACTCTTGTCCCCCCCTTCTTAAGGCTATGCCTTATAAGGATCTTTCTTAACAATCCTGAAAGCTTTGTAAATCAAGGCTTTTGGGAGCAATCACGACACAAGCCTTGACAATTTAACAACCTTGTTTATTGAAAATAGCTGGCATTTATTGAGAATTGGCGATCGAGGAATAAGGGTTTGATAGCCTCGATCGCGATCGCTCTCAAATGTTAAGAAAGATGTTTATAACGCATAGCTTAAGAAGGGGGGCTAGGGGGGATCTGGCCTTTATCGTCAAACAGTAGTCTCTGAAGGGGGTTTGGCGTTAAGTTGACACCTATAGGATCTCGGAGTGTCCTCCGTTTATATCATTCCGATGAAGAGAGAATTTGATATCAGTCGAAAAGCTGATGACTGGATTTTACAATTCCGATGCTACCGGATTTGATATTAATGAAAAAATTTATTTTATTTACTTTATACCTAATTCCTATTGTTTTATTAATCGGATTTGTAGCCAATTTTAGCGTTAATGTTCCCATTGATGACGAGTGGAGGTTGGCGAATCTTTTTGAGAAAATAGCCACGGGAAATGTAAATTTTAACGATTTTTGGGCTTTGCACAGCAACCACCGGATTCTGTTCCCAAAAATCATTATTGCGGTTCTGGCTTTTGCTTCCCAATGGAATATTAATTATCAGTTGTGTCTCAGCATCGGTTTGGCTGTAATAACTTTTATCGCTATGTACAGCTTATCGTCGATGCAGGTTGAGAAGACTAAGGATGATTTATGGCACTTAGCTAATATTTTAACTTGTATTTTGCTGTGTTCCCTGGTTCAGTATGAAAACTGGCTGTGGGGATTTCAACTCGCTTGGTTTTTAGTCAATTTGTGTTTTGTAGCTGCGGTTTATGTGCTGAGTTCTGATCGTAAATTATTGCTATCTCTTAGAATATCTATTGCTGCTGGATTCTGCTTTATTGCTAGTTTTTCCCTGGCACAAGGTTTGCTTTCTTGGTTAGCAGCAATTCCGGCTGTGGTGGCTATAGAAGGAAATGTGGCACAGAAAAGGAAAAGACTTATTGTATGGATGTTGCTGTTTGTCGCAACTTGTGCTATTTATTCAATTGATTATCATCCCAGTCGCGAAACCAGTATTATTTCGTTATTGAATAAGCCCCTTGTGGTAATTGATTATTTTTTAAGTTTGTTGGGTTCACCAATTGTTCGATCGCCCGTTATTTCTCCAATAGTTGGATTGGTAATATTGGCAAGTTTCTTATTTTTTGTATTCCACTTTGGGAGAAAGATTAGCGAGCATCGTGAGGCTTTACCTTGGCTGTCGATAGGTTTGTTTTCGGTTTTATCGGCTTTGTTTATTACGGCTGGTAGGGCTGAATTTGGGGCGATTCAGGCGATCGAATCGTCCCGATATACGAGTAATTCGATTTTGCTGTTAATTGCTTTGGTTCAGCTTGGACAATTGTTTGCGAGAGGTAAGAGTGCGACAAATCGCAACTACAAATTTGTTTATCGGATGTTAGCTGGGACGTTAATTGGGATAATTATTGTTAACTCTGGGCAGGCGATCGCCCAATCGCGATCGGCACTTGTTTACAAGCAAGGCGCTCAAGATTGTTTGCAGTTGATTCAGTATCTGGAACCGTCTAATTTTTTCAATGATTCGCCGGAAAGTTGTTTGAGGGTGCTGAGCAAAAAAACGTGGTTGGTGAGAGAAGGCGCGCTAATTCTTGATAAGATAGGTTGGAGAAAGTTCGCGAAAAATGTAGTATTTATTTCTAATCCCGAGAAAGTTTACGGTTATTTAGACCAACCTCAAATCAGCGATAAATTCTTGACGGTTAAGAAAAATGCTGTTGTCAAGGCTGCTGGTTGGGCTGTTTTCCCAGATAATTTGAAACAGCCAAACATTGTACTGCTATCTTTTGGCGATCGACAATCTTTTTTTGCTAATGCTTATGTAAACTCAGATAGTCCCGATATTGCTAAGACTTTGAAATCTGAGTTGTACAACAATGCGAGGTGGGCTGTTGATTTGTCGGCTCATAATTTGCCGATCGCCCAAACGGAAATTAAAGCTTGGGTGTATAATCCTGTGGACAACCAATTTGTCAGGCTGCGTGGTGGCGCTAGGGTAATAGTGGAGGATGAGAAGTGAAGATTTCTGTGATTATACCAGCTCACAACGAGGAGGGCTGTTTGGCAGGTACTGTGCGGGCGATCGCCCAGACGCTCGATTTAGAAGGCATTCCGCACGAAATTCTGATTGTGAATGACAACAGTGTCGATCGAACTCTTGACATTTGCCAAGAATTATCAGAGACTTTCCCCACAGTTAGATACATCAACAATCAACCTCCCAACGGTTTCGGATTTGCCGTGCGCCGAGGTTTAGCGGAATTTGACGGCGATGCTGTGGCAATTGTAATGGCCGATGCTTCCGACGATCCGATGGATTTGGTAGCAGGATATCATAAATTACAAGCAGGATATGATTGCGTTTTTGGTTCCCGATTTATCAAAGGCGGCTTTGTGGTTGATTATCCAATTCACAAGCTAGCAATTAACCGCTTAGCAAACTGGTTTGTCAAAAGTATTTTCGGTTTGCGCTACAACGATGTCACCAATGCTTTTAAAATCTATCGCAGAGAAGTAATTGACGGCGTACAGCCGATTTTGAGCCATCATTTTAATTTGACTGTGGAACTTCCTCTCAAAGCAATTGTTAGAGGTTTTTCCTATGATGTGATTCCTCTGAGATGGTACAATCGGACTGCTGGTATTTCCAAGCTAAAGATTAAAGAAATGGGCAGTCGATACTTGTTTATTGTTTTGTATGTTTGGCTGGAGAAACATCTTTCTCGTGGCGATTATCACCGTACTGAAATAAGGACTAAAGTCCTAACTACGAACGAATTTTTGTAACGCGAATGCCTGAAAGAATTTTGATTGTTGGCGGTGCAGGTTTCATTGGTAGTTGTTTGGCAATTGGCTTGAAGAAAATTCACCCGGAATGGCACATAATTTGTTTGGATAACCTGCGCCGTCGGGGTTCGGAATTGAATTTACCCAGGCTTAAAAGTTGCGGGATTCAGTTTGTTTACGGGGATATTCGCACAGCGGCAGATTTAGATCCGATTGCGCTGACTGTTGACTGCATTATCGATTGTGCTGCGGAACCTTCTGTGCTGGCTGGTTTTAGTTCGCCGCAGTACGTTTTGCAGACGAATTTATTGGGTACTGTGAATATTTTGGAGTTGGCTAGACAAACGGGTGCGAGTTTGCTGTTTTTGTCTACGAGTCGGGTTTACCCGATCGCCGCTGTCAAGTCGATCGAGTTATTGGATTTGCCGTCAAGATTTGCGATCGCCCCAAATCAAACCTTAGCCGGTATCTCAGAATTGGGCATTTCTGAAGACTTTCCTCTCAAAGGACACCGTTCGCTTTACGGAGCAACTAAATTAGCTTCGGAATTGCTGATTGAGGAATACAGAGCCGCTTACAATGTGCCAGCAATTATCAACCGCTGTGGGTTAATTACCGGTGCTTGGCAAATGGGTAAAGTCGATCAGGGAGTTTATGGTTTGTGGGTGGCGGCTCACTATTTTCAAAGGTCACTCAATTATATCGGTTTTGGTGGTAGCGGCAAACAAGTTAGGGATTTGCTGCACGTTGAAGATTTGTTGAGGTTAATCAGTTATCAGTTAGAACATTTTGCTGAATTGGATGGCGAAGTTTTGAATGTGGGTGGTGGCTTGAGCAACAGTCTTTCTTTAGTTGAAGCAACTAATTTGTGCTGCAAGATTGCGGGTAAATCGATTCCGATTCATCCTGTTTTGGAGGAACGTGCTGGGGATATTCCGATTTTTATTACTGATGCTTCTAGGGTGATGGAAAAAACTGGATGGTCGCCTGTTATTGGGCCGGAGGCTGCTTTGCAGGATATTTATGATTGGATTGCTGCTAATGAAGCGGTGTTGAGTTCGATTTTGTAGGAATTCAAGGTTCGTAGTGAGGACTTTAGTCCTTCTAAAATCTGAGGACTAAAGTCCTCACTACAAACTTTATAACGGCCCTTCTAAAATCTGAGGACTAAAGTCCTCACTACAAACTTTATAACGGACATGATATTAATCTAAATCTGGACTCTTGAGCATGGGCATCAAGCTCCGCTTCCGACTGTGTACTTGCATAAGTTTAGAACGATGTGCAGACCATTGCGTATTTTGCCCAGTTTGTAAATAGGCAGCGCGGGCTTTTTCCAACCACTTAATCGCAATACTGTATTCGCCTGATTTGCCTTGATCCATAATCGATTCAGCATATCGGCAAGCATTGGTGATTACCCAATTGGGGTTGTGGGCGATCGCACTATCCATAACTCGGTGAATCAGTCTCGATTGGTAGTAAGATAATCCATCAGCAAGAGCGATCGCCTCTTCAATCAGTCCCTCATACAGAAAAATATCAACCTTCGCTTCAGAGAAATTGCCGCTTCGATGATTTTTTAGAGTTGTTAACAAATCTGCTTTTAAAGTATACCAACTATCTCCTGCTAACTCCTTCGCTAAGGTATAGTCGCCAAATGAAGGTTGGATTTCAAAGAGCTTGATTCTACCATTTAACGCAACTTCGTCTTCTCCCAACTCAACAGCTAACTCAGTCATGCAGGTTGCCAGTTGATAATGGCAATGACCTGGTAAATTTAATCCAGTTTGACAAATTTTTAGAGCTTGTTCTAAGGCTTCCTGTTCTTTTAAACTTTCGACCAAAGCTAAGGCGTCTTCCACTGATGTCATCTCAGTAGCAGCAGCTTCTACTGCTTCTTCTATTCTTCCCAAACGAGTTAACATCGTCAAGTATTGTTGAGAGCAACCTTCTGCTTGGGCTAAATATAGGTATTCTCGATCGCGATTTTGTCGATCGAGCACTTGCAAGCGAATCAACGTTAAGTCATGAGCGCAGTCTGGTGCATCAGCAGCCCAAACTCCTTGCCCAGTAACATTTCCTTGAAGTACATCCTGGAGTAGGGGGTCATCCCAACCTTGGCGTAAAGCTTCCAGACTCATGCTGAGATCGCAATCCCATTCATCTTGCCAAGCTTCTAACATCACCCGAAGATCGATCTCTTCTTCAGTAGTTAGTTGCGCTGTCAAAATAGCTGCTGTCCAAGCTTCATTTAAAGCGCTAGCTATCCCAGAATTTTCAATACCATATTCTAGTACATCATCCCAATCTTGAACACAGGCTTCGGTAATAGCCTCTAAAATTATTAAGGCATTGTTGCCATCTCCCTGCTCAATGAATTCCTGGGATCGATCGAGCACTTCTAAAAGCTCTTCTGTAATTGTATCTTCTTCTTCTTCATATCCATATTCATTCTCAAAACAACTGACAGCCTCTCGCAAAATTCGTCGTACTTGCCGCTGAACAGGATCGGGATCGATGGGTAAGGTGCGCTGAGATGTTTTGTTAAGCTGGTTTGGAGATACACGAATAGCACTTAAGTTAACGTATCGTGCGATCGCATAAATCAGCGATGGTTCTTTTTCAACTAAATGTTCTATTAATTCCCTGGTTTGTGCATCATTGAGACTAGAGAGCAATTGTTCCAGCGTCTGGCCATGCTCAATTATTTCTGGTTCTCGCAGACACAAAAATAACGTTGCCACAATGTGCTTGCACCACCCACCGTTATCGTAAGGACAAGTACAGAATGTAGCTCCTAATCCGGTATCATCAAAGCATAGCGTAATACCGTAGGGTTCCACTTCAGAGCCAATTACTGCTGCTTGTACCATATTGCCACGCAGGACTGCGTTACGAACATGGCCAGCTAAATAGTAAGCTTCACCGCGCTTGAGCGATTGGTTAGAGGTGTTGTCTTCGATCGTCGCTTCACTAAGTTTAGGAATGAGCATGATATCAATTCCGGTTGCATCGTAATTAATATTACCCGAAATCAGGACACGGCAGTGCCGTATTTAGTGATGAATTTCTAGATTCAAAATATAGCTACCGAGTTGCACTTTCTCCGACCACAACTCGTATTCTAACCGTAGGCGATCCGGTTCTGGCTTTCCTGTCAGTGTTAAGTTGCGGGTGAAGTTGCGGAGCCGCAACTGTTCGGGAGTCGCCAGCGAGTCGCCCTGAAGCCAATAACGGCTTAGCCCGTACATTCCTCGTTCCCAGCAGTGGCGGTAACTGTATTTGCCGTTTCCTTGCATGGTCATAACTACTCGATAGGGCGAAACTTCTAGCCAGAGCAACCGGGGTTTTGTGGTTGTTGGTAAGATAGCAACTTGCTCGGCTGATTCGTCGGAAAATTGGCGATCGAGGATGGCTGGTTCGTGCAACAATAAGTGAAAGCGATCGCGGTCTTTTTGATAAATCGTACCAGCGGTTTCAACGAATGACCACAAAGGTAAATCTGTGGATACCAGCGATAAACTTACAGGCTTGCGGTGATGTGTCAGCATAAATAAAAGTTTAGGAGTTATTGTGGATCGGGCGGTTTGAGATTTGAGATTTTAGACTTTAGATTTTATATTAGCTGGGTTCCAAATTCCGGAGCTTTTGATTAAAAAAATGAAAAATCTAAAATTCCCAATCAAAAATATAAAGTTGTTCGCTCAAAAGTCAATCATCTGCTCGATAACTGAGAGCACGACATGAAATCTGGGCAAATACACGGATAGTATTTGTGAAATTAAGGTGAAATCCGTGCAGTTGTATCCGCTCTCCCCTGTCCCGGAGAATTGACAGCCGACTATCCCGGCGAGTTTAATCAGCCATTAGCTTAACCGCACACGCGAGGAAAAACCCGGCCGGCCTCACAAAAAACGACTGATATCGTTTCCGGTTGCATCGGTATTGTTCAAACAGTCAACAGTTAACAGTCAACAATCACCTGACGATGTTACCGGAATTGATATGACTTAGGACTGGGAAAAGGGTAGGATAGCTAACGCTGTCCCATCCCAGTTTATCTGAATGCCAACTGACATTATCACTACTACGAAAATCGGCGAAAGTCAAACGTTAACAATTCAAAAACCTGCCTCGGGGTTGTCGCTAGTCGGGAGGATTCGGGTTCCGGGCGATAAGTCGATTTCTCACCGAGCTTTGATGTTGGGTGCGATCGCCAGCGGTGAAACTACAATTGAAGGGCTATTGTTAGGAGAAGACCCCCGCAGCACAGCTAAATGTTTCTCGCTGATGGGAGCCAAAATTTCTGAACTCAACGCCGAACGGGTCACAGTCCGAGGTGTCGGAATTGGTCAATTAGAGGAGCCTATCGAAGTCTTGGACGCGGGTAATTCTGGCACGACGATGCGGTTGATGTTGGGAATTTTAGCATCTCATCCGGGGCGTTTTTATGCGGTGACGGGTGATAGTTCTTTGCGATCGCGCCCCATGTCGCGCGTCATTAAACCGCTGCAACAAATGGGAGCGCAAATCTGGGGCCGAAACGGCAATTCTTTAGCTCCTTTAGCGATACTCGGACAGCAGTTAAAAGGGATTCACTACCATTCTCCGATCGCCTCGGCTCAAGTCAAATCTTGCATTTTACTGGCCGGTTTGATGGCGGAGGGAGAAACTACAGTCACAGAACCCGCTTTGTCACGAGATCACAGCGAACGGATGCTGCGAGCTTTTGGAGCAAAATTGACCGTCAATCGCGAAACTTGCAGCGTTACCGTCAGTGGCGGGGCGCAACTGCAAGGGCAGAATGTGATTGTACCAGGAGATATTAGTTCGGCGGCGTTTTGGTTAGTGGCTGGGGCGATCGTCCCGGGTTCGGAGCTCGTAGTCGAAAATGTCGGCATCAACCCAACTCGTACAGGTATTTTGGAAGCTTTGCAAATGATGGGGGCCGACATTCAACTACAAAATCAGCGAGAGGCGGCTGGGGAACCGGTAGCGGATATTTTGGTTCGTAGTTCCAGCCAATTACGGGGATGCACCATTGCTGGCGACTTAATTCCCCGACTGATTGACGAAATCCCGATTTTGGCAGTAGCCGCGACATTTGCGAAGGGTACTACAATAATTCGAGATGCGGCAGAGTTGCGAGTCAAAGAGAGCGATCGACTCGCTGTGACTGCTGCCGAACTCAACCGCATGGGAGCCAAAATTACCGAGTTACCCGACGGTTTAGAAATTACCGGGGGAACTCCTTTAACCGGTGCGGATGTTGATAGCTACACCGACCACAGAATAGCGATGAGTTTGGCGATCGCAGCCCTGAATGCCACAGGTACTACTAACATTCACCGGGCCGAAGCCGCTGCCATTTCCTACCCCGACTTTACCGCCACTCTGCAACAAGTTTGCCATCAAAATTAAGAGTGGGCATTGGGCATTGGCATTGGTTGCTGGTTATGTGTTATCGGTTATTGGTAGACACTCACAAATAACAAATAACCAATAACTTCCTCTAAGAATCTTGACCCACAACTTGTTCTTTAAAAGCATCAACTTCCGTTAACAGCTCTTGGCGGTTAGAAGCCTTAAGTAGATAGCGGTAAACAAACCAACCGGTATATCCCATGCCAATCAATTCAAAAACTGGAGCTACCAAAGGCACATCATTAAGAGCACCTAAAACTCCCAGCAGTACCTTAACACTAATACCGCCTGCCAGAATTAAACCAACAGTTATGAGGGGTTTTTGGTAGTTAGCAAAAAAATTGGAGACATAGGCCGGAAGTTCCGACAGAATGGTTACAACTTGGTTCTTAATATCTTGGAACTGCTCTGTCGGTGTCTCTGTGGTTGTCACAGCAGTCATGACTCCAGGTTTGTCAGTCACTAGGTCTATTGTGACGACTTCAGTTATTGTTTGCGTGTCATCCGAAAAGTTAGCTTGGATCATGGGATACTTCCTCCGTTGTCAAGTAAAATTGCAGGCCTTGAGTTGCTTCTAGTAGAATTGTCCGACAATTAGTACAGCATTAGCGCTGTCGGGACCAATTGATGAGATTAAGGCAGAGCTTCACCAATTGCAAGGAAAAATAACGATATAAATTGATTCTAAACAATTACCCTCGCTGCCGGATCGCTCTTTTGACTCATTTTTAAAATCGATCGAGGTAGATTTGATTAGGACAAGTGCGCCCTTGTTCAAAATCCGTGATATTGGCGATCGTGGTTTCGGCGATATTTTGCAAAGCTTCCTCGGTGAAGAAAGCTTGATGTCCGGTAATCAGGACGTTGGGAAAAGTCAGCAAGCGCTGAAATACGTCGTCTTGAATCACCTGATTTGACAAATCCTCAAAAAACAGATCCGTCTCTTGTTCGTACACATCTAAGCCGAGGTAGCCAATTTTACCAGACTTCAGTGCTTTGGTAACAGCTTTAGTGTCAATCAACTGACCGCGGCTGGTATTGATCAGCATCATCCCCGGTTTCATTTGCTCGATCGCCTCTGTACCGATCAAATGATAAGTTTCCGGTATCAGCGGACAGTGGAGGCTGACAATATCCGAGGCGGCGAATAGTTCCCGCAGCGAGACGTATTCTAGGCCCAACGCTTCGCAATCCGCGTTTTCGGAAACATCGTATCCCAGTAGGCGACACCCGAATCCGTGCAAAATTTTGGCAGTAATTGCGCCAATTCTACCAGTCCCGACAATTCCCACCGTTTTGCCGTGTAGGTCAAAACCCAGCAAGCCGTCTAGGGCGAAATTGCCTTCGCGGACGCGGTTGTAGGCGCGGTGGATTTTGCGGTTGAGGGACAAAATCAGAGCGACTGCGTGTTCGGCGACGGCGTAGGGAGAATAAGCGGGAACTCGGAGGAGAGTTAAGTCTAAATCGTTAGCTGCTGTTAAATCGACGTGATTGAATCCGGCCGATCGCAGGGCCAGCAAGCGGACGCCTTTTTCGGCGATCGCCCGCAGCGTTTTTGCGTCCAAGCAGTCATTAACGAAGACGCAGACCGCCGGAAATCCAGCAGCCAAAACACTGGTTTCCAGGTTCAGACGCGGTTCAAAAAAAACTAACTCATGTTGACCGCCGACATTGGCTGCTTCCAGAAATGTGCGATCGTAAGATTTGGTACTGAATACGGCTACCTTCATGATTTTTGCCTGCTACAAATCCAGTAATAGTTGAAAATTCTTCCCAGTTTAACTCCAAACCTTACTTTTTTTAATTAAATTTCTTAAACTAGACTCAACAGCGATCGTATATCGGCAATCACCCTGGAGAGAGCCAAATGTTCAAACAACTCAAAATAATCATCTACAGAGTTTTAAGACTCTCAGACAGCACTAATTTCTATAGCTTCGAAGATCGAATTATTACGTGGTTAATTTTTTTAAATATCACAGCTTTTATTGCTTCCACTTCCTCAAGCTTTTCCTCAGCATACAAACCCCTTTTTGAAGATATCGAACTTATTTCTTCTTTAGTCTTCACAGTAGAATATATTCTGAGGCTGTGGGCCTGTACCGTCACTACCAAATACAAACACCCATTTTGGGGAAGACTTAAATACGCTCTTACACCGCTAAGTATTATCGATTTTCTTTCGATTTTACCTTTTTACTTGTTATTTCTATTTCCCGATTTAATTTTTGTTAATTTAGTTAGCCTTTTGCGCTTATTACGGTTGATAAAAATGAGCAGATATTCTGAATCCATGCAAAGTCTAGGCACTGTATTATGCGCGAAGAAAGACGAATTAATAGCTACTGCTTTTGCTGTTCTTATCATACTAATTTTTGCATCTACTCTCATGTATTTTCTGGAATCAGAAGCTCATCCTTATGCTTTTGGGAGCATCCCCGATGCTATGTGGTGGGCAGTTATAACTTTAACTACTGTTGGTTACGGCGATATTTATCCCATTACTCCTTTGGGCAAATTTTTAGGATCGATATTAGCATTTTTGGGGATCGGACTTTTTGCTCTCCCTGCGGGGATAATTTCTTCTGGTTTTTCCCAGGAAATCCAAAGGAAAAAGCAGGCAAAAACCGCTGATAATTTAGCTAAATCTGCAAATTGTCAATCCGTCGAAACCCTTCCGGGAATCGAGGTCGAGGTCAGTTTTGAGCAGAAGCAAAGGGCGATCGCACTTCACATCGAAAATTCCGCCGAGTTGATGAAAATGTGCGTTGAGACGACTAAACAAAAGCTGGGAACTGCCTTTGAAAGTGAAGAAATTCTGCGCGATTTAGCTATTCATTTGTATAATGAAGCCGTCCAAAAATTCCCGATATAATTAAAAGAGGACACGGCAGTGCCGTTTCCCTACCCAAAATAATATTGTAGGGAAACGGCACTGCCGTGTCCTAATTTCGGCTAATAATTCCGATGCTACCGGAATTGATAAGTAAATCCATCTAATTAAACGTAAGATACAGATGGCAATAAAGCTTGCATATAAGCACTCTTCCTTCTTCCTTCTTCCTTCTTCCTTCTACTTAATTACCAATCGGGCGGCAAATTGTAATGCTCAAGAGTCGATCGATCTTTGAGTAATTCTTGAGTTTGTTCATCCACCCGAATCTGACCATCAGCCAAAATTAACGCCCTTTGAGTCGTTTTCCCAATCCAGTTCAAATCGTGGGAAGCGATCAAAATTACCTCGATCGGCAATTGCGACAAAACCTTAGCCAAATGCCTCCGCCACGACGGATCTAGTCCATTTGTCGGCTCATCTAAGATTAAAATTGCCGGCTCTAGTGCTAGAATCGCCGCTAGCGCTGCCAACCTTCTTTGACCCCCAGAAAGCTCGTGGGCCGAACGGTTGGCAAATTCTACCAAACCGAATTCGTCTAATAGGCTTAAAGCTTGATCGCGCGCAACTTCCGGCGACACCCCATAATTGCGCGGCCCGAACATCACATCCTCTAAAATAGTCGGCATAAAAAGCTGATCGTTAGCATCTTGAAAGCAAAATCCGATCTGCCTCCGTACTTGCGATAAAGTTGCCTGTTCCAGCTTAATTCCCTGCACTCTAACTTCGCCAGATTGAGGCATTTTTAAACCAATTAAATTTTCTAGTAAAGTGCTTTTGCCAGCACCAGTTAAACCAAGTAGAGCAACTCTTTCTCCTGGTTGCAAGGTGAAGGAAATTCCTTGCAATACTGGTTTTTGCTGCGGATATCCGAATACTAAGTTTTGTACTTCGATGGTTGGTGTCACTTTTAATTTGCCTCGATTTTAGGATGAGAAGTTACTCGTTCCCAGGCTCTGCCTGGGAACGCATATCCGGAGGCTTTGCCTCCTAATTTTGCAGCTCTAAGAGCGAGGCAGAGCCTCTGGAAATCGGTTTCCAGGCAGAGCCTGGGAACCAGTTAATGCCCCATGCCCTATGCCCAATTCCCATAAGAAGCTATTGTTAATCCGGCTGCGGTTAAAATTGTCACTGTCAGCCAGAGTCGCTCTTTTGGTGTTGATTTTGACTCGGTGGGCAAACTTCCTTTGTACCCGCGAATTAGCATGGCTGCGTGAACTCTCTCCGCGCGATCGAGACTTCGCAAATAAAGCGCCCCAATCATCGAAGCACTAGCGTATCTCAGCCATCCCACGCTACCCGACAACCCTCGTAGTTGAGCGGATCTTTTCATGCGATTGACTTCTGCCAACAAGATTTCTAAGTATTGTCCTGCTAATAGTACAATCTCTTGTAAACCTGCTGGCAAGGGTAATCCTTTCAGCGCTATCCCGAAACTGTGCGGCGGCAAAGTTAGCAGAAAACTGTTCATAATTAACAGACAAATTAGGGAACGCAGCAACAGAAAACTAGCTCGTTCCCAACCTTGTGGTAGCACTAATAATGACAGAAAGATTAACTCTGCTCCTAACAGTTGCAGCAGGGTTCGCAACGGTGCTTTCAGCCAAATTGACCAAAAAAGTGCGATCGCCCCATAGATGCCCAGCCACAGCCAAGCACCCATCTTCATAAAACCAATACCAATCACAATTGTGAGAGACAGTCGCAGTCGAAAAGGTATCGATAATTTAAGCATCTTTAGGTTTCACCAACTGAGTAATCCCAAAAGCCGCACCGAAACAAATAGCAGAACCTAAAACTCCAGCAATGCTAGTACCTATGGGCTGTTCTTCTAATCCTTTAACACTGTAATCTGCAAAAGGAGTTGGATTTTCAATCGCCACAGCTTCTTTATCTTTAAAACCATATTGTTCCGCTACAGCTTCCAACCCATCAGGCCAACTTGAAGCGAACAGCGAAAGCACGCCACTAATTAATAATACCCCAATTACTGGCACTAGCCATTTCTGCAATTGTGGCTGTTCTCCTGGTAACAAATCTGGTCGTACTTTCACTAAATAAGTTAAAACACCGCCTGTAATTAGCCCTTCGCCAATCCCAATCAAGATATGAATACCTACCATTGCTGGCAATGCGATATTTAGTTCTACTGTGCCAGAAATTGCCAATTCGATCGCCACACAAATCGAAGCAGCAACCACACTGAGGGCGGCTGCAATCCCCGCAGCTAGTGGCAAACGATTTCGCGAACCTCCCAACAGTCCCTGCAATGGCTGCAACAGCCACCAGCCAACCCAAATTCCGACTAGCCCCATATTAAAAATATTCGCTCCCAGTGCGGTGATCCCCCCATCCGCAAATAAAACGCTCTGAATTATAAAAACTGTACTCATCGACAGAGTTGCCGCCCAAGGGCTACCCAAAACCACAGAAGCTAGTGCCCCTCCTAACAAGTGCCCGCTGGTGCCACCAGCTACGGGAAAGTTAATCATCTGGGCGGCAAACACGAAAGCCGTGGTTAAACCCATGACTGGAGCTTGTCTTAGCCCAAGGCTTTCGCGAGTTCGATTTAGGGCAACGGCGATTAGTGCTGCGCTTGCTATGCTCGTGGCAATTGCTACGGGCGGTGAAAGAAAACCATCAGGTATGTGCATCGATATCTCCAAAACATGACAACTCCCAATTTTTTAGTCAACTCTTTTTTACAAAACTTTACAATCCCCCACGGGGGGATTTTTGCCGATTTTGTTTTCAGAAGCCATATATTTTGGGCTTTTTGCTAAGTATTATCAATAATTTGCGATCGCCTGGGCAATAAAATCACTGAAAAATCAAGCTTTGAGACAAATCTTAAAATAAAATTAACAAAAGACTAAAAGTCAATAACGTCCCTTACTATCGCTTTTTGAGAATTAGTTGCATTACTTGCTCGATCAAAAAATGACAGAAATGCCTAGTAAGCGGTAAAGGCAAAAGTTTTGGGTTCTCTAAAAACTAATAAGAAGCCGGATTTTATTGCTAGTAATGTCGGTTTAGCGGTATCTTGTGGCGATCGATCGCGTAAATGAAATGTGCGATCGGTCTTTTCCGCGTGGCCAATATTATCAAGAAAATCAAAACACTACAGTTAGATATTGCTTAAATCTGCCGAAACCACCAGCAGCACAGCAGCAAGAGTCCCAAAGTTCACAGTAGTATGTGATTCTACTGGAATCTTAGAAGTTAATCCCTAATTCACCTACAATATCTATTTCATAAGGTGAACAGTGTACACCTGGCTTTTGCTTTTTAACTTAAATGTGATATTATAAATAACACTCTGTAAAGCATTCTACTTCTACAACAAATGAAAGAACTCGACGAGAAAAAAACCCAGGAACTGCTATGTACTATCATGGAATGGGAACTAGCAGGAGTCGTGCGCTACACCCATTATGCACTCATGGTGACAGGGCCAAACCGAATTCCCATCGTGCAGTTTTTTCAAGCACAAGCAACTGAATCCCTACTCCACGCCCAACAAGCTGGAGAAATTTTGACAGGTTTAGATGGACATCCCAGCCAGAAAATTGCTCCCATCGAAGAAACCTACAAACATTCTATAAGAGACTTGTTGGAAGAAAGCCTTAACCACGAGAAAAAAGCCCTCAAAAAGTATAAATCTTTACTTGAAGTCGTCACAGACTCCAGCATTTATCTCGAAGAATACGCCCGCACTTTAATTGGACAAGAAGAATTGCACCAAGTTGAACTTAAAAAAATGCTGCGGGATTATAGTTGATTTAGTCGAAGGAAGAAGGAAGAAGGAAGAAGGAATGAAAAATTAAACCTTTTCCCTTTTCCATCCAATGCCCAATTCCCCATTCCCAATTCCCCATTCCCAATTCCCCATTCCCATAAATGAACTTTACTGAAGCCATCCCAACCTTTGTAATTACCCTCCGCGAAGGCGTAGAAGCAGCCTTAGTCGTCGGAATAGTCCTCGCTTGCTTAAAAAAAGCCGACCAAACTAATCTCAATTCTTGGGTTTATGCAGGTATAGCAGCCGGCATTGCCGCTAGCGGTTTTGTCGGTGCATTATTCAATCAGTTACTCTACATACTCTCAACATCAAATCAGCCTTACGCACCAGTAATCAAGCAATTGCTCGAAGGTTGTCTGGGAATTTTTGCGATCGCAATGCTAAGCTGGATGCTAATTTGGATGACTCAGCAAGCCCGCTTCCTCAAGACAGAAGTTGAAGGCGCTGTCACCGCAGCTTTAAAAGGAAATACTAAGGCCGGCTGGGGCGTATTCGGCTTAATTTTTATCGCTGTACTTCGTGAAGGCTTTGAAACAGTTATATTTGTCAGCGCTCAATTTCAACAAGGTTTAACTCCGGCTTTAGGTGCTGTGGCAGGTTTGCTTGGGGCCACAATCATTGGTTCCCTAATTTTTAAATGGGGTGTCAAAATTGATATCCGCCAGTTTTTCAAATTTATGGGAATTTTATTGCTACTAATCGTCGCCGGTTTAGCAGTCTCTGCACTCAAGCATTTTGACTCCTCTGCTGCCATTTTGTCCCAGACGGATAGCAATTATGCTGCGATTTGTGTTTATTTCGATCGCACTGCACAACTCCACTCCTGTATTTTAGGCCCGATGGTCTGGGATGCAGCGGCAATTTTGCCCGATCGCCAATTTCCAGGTATCCTTCTCAAAGCACTATTTGGATACAGAGATCGAATTTATCTCATCCAGGCGATCGCTTATGCTATATTCTTAGTTACTGTCGGCAGTCTTTATTTCCAAAAATTAGGTGGCAAGTCAAATGTTGCCAGCAAAAATACTCAGCCTGCTAGAGAGTCAGCCAGATAATGTCAATTCCGGCTACACTCATACATGATAGGTCGGAGACGGCACGTGCCGTCTCCCTACGCCAGATTAATTGTAGGGAAACGGCACGTGCCGTCTCCTAATCTCGGGTAATAATAATTCCGATGCTAACGGATTTGATCTAACTCTCCATAATTTTCGCCACAGTTGATTTTATCGCTTATTTACTTCAAGGGCGATCGTGAATTTTTACCCACAAATAAAAAAAATCACCCAATTTTTTCAGGTCTGGGGATTGACTTTTTGGTATTTGTATCATACTATTAAACAATGGGAGCGTGACTATTTATACTTATGAATAGTCATGCTCCCATTATTTAACCATACAGTCAAGAGTTGAAAAAAGCAAGAGCTAAACTTCAAAAAACCATTTTTTTTTCATTCTTCTAATCAAATTTCTATTTTTTGGGTTAAATTCTTTCCCAACAATACCCTTAGCACTTATAATTACTACAAGAATATTTACATAGCTCAAAAAGTTCTTAATCAATCTGATAATCCTTAATGAAGCTTAAAATTAGTAAATTGTTCGTTAAAGTTGCCTGGAACCCCCAGAAGGCTGTAGCCTGCCCCATCTGGTTAGCGGTGAGATAATGATGCCTCGGATACTTGTGATTGATGATGACGCGGCGATCGCGGAACTCGTAGCCATCAACCTAGAAATGGCTGGCTACGAAGTCACCCAGGCTGAAGACGGCATCAAAGGTCAGGCACTAGCCATACAAATGCTCCCCGACCTGATCATGCTAGACCTGATGCTGCCTAGAGTAGACGGATTCACCGTATGTCAGCGTTTGCGGCGCGACGATCGCACCTCAGACATTCCCGTCTTGATGTTGACAGCCTTAAGTCAAACTCAAGACAAAGTAGAAGGCTTCAACTCCGGCGCCGACGACTACCTGACCAAACCCTTTGAACTAGAAGAAATGCTAGCGCGAGTGCGAGCCTTGCTGAGGCGCACAGACCGCATCCCCCAAGCAGCCAAACACTCTGAAATCCTGAATTACGGCCCGCTGACCCTTGTCCCCGAAAGGTTTGAAGCTGTTTGGTACGTTCGGACAGTCAAACTGACTCACCTAGAGTTCGAGTTGCTACACTGCTTGCTCCAGCGCCACGGTCAGACAGTCTCTCCCAGCGAAATTCTCAAAGAAGTCTGGGGTTACGACCCCGACGACGACATCGAAACCATTCGCGTACACATCAGACACCTAAGAACCAAGATGGAACCCGATCCCCGCCATCCTCGGTACATCAAAACCGTATACGGGGCTGGCTATTGTCTAGAATTACCCAGCAACGAGCAAGTAGCCGAGGAAAACAAATCATCTGCTTGAATTAGTGCGCCAGATGCAAGATGCAACAACCAATTAAAAATCTAGCTAAAAAAGCCTGAGAGCAAATGTTCTCAGGCTTTTGATTTGAAATATACCCAAAGGAAGTGTCGATAAGCTAGCGTGCATCTAATTTGTATAGTAATTTTTATTTAAAGTCTTGTGGGATGGGCGGGAGAGCCCGCCCTAAAAATCTAATTTAGATAAGCGACAGCTTACCTATCCATACTTTCAGATTGGTGTCATACACCTAATCAGCTATCGAAATAGAATCTGAATCCAACTTAAGCAAGAAACAAAGTTCAAATTTCTTGCTTAAGTTGGCTCAGTTCGGGATTTGTACATACTGTTGAGAAAATCACTCTATGACTGTTTTTATTTGCTGTTTCTGTATCGGGACTCTGATGGTTCTGTTTTTGTGGAGTGTTTCGGTAGCGCTGCGAGAAGGATTCTATCAAATTCGGCGACTGCATCAAGTTCCGTGTTCGGATTGCGAGTTTTTTACTAATGACTACCGCCTTAAGTGTACTGTACGGCCCTGTGTTGCTTGTACTGAAGATGCGATCGGCTGTACTGACTTTGAACCGAAGACTTACTTTGCCAATTCTTGTCAGCAACATTGCTCTAAGCTTCAGAAACCTTACACAAAAATACCGACAATTAATCCTCCAGCTACACCTTTAGCAACAGGGGCAAGGGCCTATAGCCCTCAATTATGAATTCCGAACAATTTATAGGGGTAGTGCCCGTGCCTACCCTCCTCCTCTCCTAGATAACTAAATCCTTCTTCCTTCACGAATATGAATTTATACAACGCTAATTCACTCAAAGTCGAACTAAACCAGAGGGGCTGTCGCCTGACTCCCCAGTGAGAAACTATTTTAACCGTCTTTCAAAATCTGTGGCAAGGCAATCATTTGAGTGCAGAAGAGTTATATAAAACTTTACAAAATCAAGGAGAAAAAATAGCTTATCTACTTATATAACTCTACATTTGTTAGCCAGAATTAGAATTTCGCGTGAACTAGAATTAGCTGAAGGACATAAATATTACAACCTAAATTTGCCGGAATTGCACCATCATCAACTGGTTTGCATTCAGTGTCACAAGACTTTTGAGTTGAGCGATGAATCGATTTTGAAAATTAGCAAAAAGCAAGTTAAAAAAGCTGGTGTAGAATTGCTAGATTGTCAGTTAACTGTGCGCGCTATTTGTTTTGAAGCTCTGCGGGAGGGATGGCCTTCTTTGGTACCCAGCAATTGGTTATATCCTCAATACCATTCAGAAATAGACCTGGAAATGCTGTAGGGGCCGTGTCATATAGTTTCCGGTTGCATCGGTATTGTTCAAACAGTTAACTGTTAACAATCACTGACGGTACAACCGGAATTGATATCAATAGTTCCCGCCCTTGGCAATCAAGCAACTTCAGAATCGCAACGTTGATGTTCCATCCGAAATACATTAGCATACAAACTAGCAACAATCTGTTTGCCTTCCTGGGTCAACTGTAAGTAGCCGAGGGATTCGCTGATGTGCGGATAAATGCCGCTCCAATAAAACTTAGAGTAGCTTTGCAGTAAGTCGCCCGGATGTCGGTAGCCCAAAACTTTAGTAGCACCGCTTTCTTCCAACTCGTAAAATAGAGCACCAATTTTCTGTAAATATTGCGGGTTGCTGAGCTGACCTATCAAGTCAGCACCGCGAACTAAACTAGAATAATTGACGGCATCTTCGTCAGTGTTGCCGTCAAGCACCGAGAAACGAGTCTGTTCTATGTTCTGCTTAATTATATCAGCATTGATTAGCTTATGATTTCCAAATCGTTCATCAATGAAAAGTTTAGCTCTGTCCACTCGGTAAGGAGCTAGGCTGGCTGCTGTTGTACCGGGAGAAAGTGCAATTTTCATGCCATCTTTTCCAGTCGCATACAATCCTTCTGCTGGTTGGTCTTGCCGACAAACTCCTTTGACATATCCGATGTCTTGGCACAGCAAGGATATGATGAAGTGCAGCCAATTTTCGCAGGATACTCCGCCTTTACGAATGTGTTTTCCCCGCAAGATTTCTTGGCCAACTAAAGTAATACAAATCGCGTGTTCTACATTGTGATACAGAGCGTCGCTGCTGGCGATGTTTTCTAATGCCATTGCCCCCACCCAGGCAATAATATCGGCATAGTCTGATTTGTAGCCTCCGTAAGTGCGACTGTAACCGTTTTCTAGTTGTTCAATGAAAGCCTCGATCAGCAGTTCCGTAGAATTAAACATACCCTGTCCTTTTACCTTATTGTTGCCTTTTTAGAGCGGTTAATTTATTCTAAACCTCTCTATTTTAGAGATGAGGATTTTACTGGATACTCAAACCTGATTCACTAAAAAACGTTGTTTGTTCTTACCTTTTGCGGTAATTTTAACACTCCGAATCAACTTAAACTTAGTCCATGACTGATAGCCATCCCCGTCGCACTGCATAGAGCACCCTGCTGACAGTTTTTTGATCGTCTGAACTTCTTAAACTCTGAGAATTAATTTCGTATTGAATTTTGTGGAACACAGTCCGATCGATCTTACCGGATTTCCAAATGTTCAAGTAAAGTTCGGAAATTGTATATTCAGGAATATAAGCTGTGGTTCTCATCTGTGGTAAGCTTAGTGTATATTTCTGATTATCGGGCAATTTTAAATAACTTTATGTGATATTGATCGGCCTGAGACTGTGATGCGATCGCAGGCTGGAGTTGAGACGCGTCTCGGGAAAATGGTGATTAGACCAAAATATCGATCGTCATCAATTTTGGATACCATTGCGGTCGCGATCGCAGTTTAGTTCAGATTACAGTATGTCACATATCATTCGCCTGTTGTGGTCGCAAGTCCCAACTCTCTTCGAGGAAGGAAGTTCGATCGCCCGCCGTGCAAATGTCTTGCCAAAAAAAGTCGAGTCGTGTATAATATAGAGTCTGGTATCCTCACTTACCCATAATTTTTTTCATTCATCCCGTCCCCCCCAGAGGGGAAGGGACTTTCAGTGCGGATGCCGCCAAATCACTATATTCAGCAAAAAGCTAGAAATGCCGTAACTCATGCCCACTATTCAGCAACTCATCCGTTCAGCACGGGAACAAACGCAGAAAAAAACCAAATCGCCAGCTCTCAAGAGTTGCCCCCAGCGCCGCGGAGTTTGCACCAGAGTGTACACGACCACCCCGAAAAAACCCAACTCGGCGCTGCGGAAAGTGGCTCGGGTACGGCTGACATCTGGTTTTGAAGTGACAGCCTACATCCCAGGCATTGGTCACAACTTGCAAGAACATTCGGTAGTAATGATTCGGGGCGGTCGGGTAAAAGATTTACCTGGAGTTAGATACCACATCATTCGCGGTACATTAGACACCGCCGGGGTGAAAGACCGCAAGCAAGGTCGTTCCAAATACGGGGCGAAGCGTCCTAAAGCAGCGAAGAAATAAGACGTAACTCGCATCTTTGAGGGGTTAAAAAGCAAAACTAAATTCGATCGTCATCGATCGATTATATCTGAGCCCAAAACCCTAAATTCAATCATTCAAAATCAAAAATCCCAAATAGAACTATGTCTCGCCGCACAGTTATTCAAAAACGTCCAGTCCCCCCCGATCCAACCTACAACAGTCGGTTGGTCAGCATGATGGTGAGACGGATTATGCAGCACGGTAAAAAATCCGTTGCTTCCAGCATTGTTTACGATGCCCTCAAAACCATCCAAGAACGAACAGGAGCCGAACCGTTAGACTTGTTTGAAAAAGCAGTCAAAAACGCTACACCCCTGGTAGAAGTCAAAGCTCGCCGAGTAGGTGGTGCCACCTACCAAGTGCCTATGGAAGTGCGTTCCGATCGCGGAACTACTCTCGCCCTTCGCTGGCTGATCAGATTTGCTCGTGCTCGCACCGGCCGCTCAATGGCTGCCAAGCTGGCTAACGAACTGATGGATGCAGCTAACGAAACAGGTAGTGCAATTCGTAAGCGCGAAGAAACACACCGTATGGCAGAAGCTAACAAGGCTTTTGCTCACTACCGTTACTAATTCCCCGATCGAATCTAGGTCGAATTGAGCAAGCCTGTGGTATAAAAGCACAGGTGAGTATTTCAAAGTTTAAGTTTTGAGTATTGAGATTGCATTGCGACTGGCAGCACTGCCGATGGGGCCGATCGAAAACTGCCTTTCTTAAAACTCAAAACTCAAGCACTTTTCTCATGTCACATCCTTAATATTTTTGTGAACAAATCTTGCAAAAAATATTAAAATGTAACAATACGCTCCATATACTTGTGTTTTAAGCCAGTAGCGACGGCAAACAAAGTCTTTATGTAGTATAGTTGTATTATAGCAACACAAACTCCAAGGAGGTAGCTGTGGTACGTATCGTCCCGCTAGAAAAAACTCGCAACATCGGCATCGCCGCCCACATTGATGCGGGCAAAACAACAACAACAGAAAGAATTCTGTTCTATTCAGGCATGGTTCACAAAATGGGTGAAGTGCACGATGGAACAACAATTATGGACACGATGGCGCAAGAGCGAGAGCGGGGAATTACGATTACTGCTGCCGCTATCACCACCACTTGGAAAGATCACAAAATCAACATCATTGACACTCCCGGACACGTAGACTTCACGATCGAAGTAGAACGCTCCATGCGAGTGCTTGACGGAGTGATCGCAGTATTCTGCTCGGTAGGCGGAGTACAGCCACAATCAGAAACAGTTTGGCGGCAAGCCGATCGGTACAAAGTACCACGGATCGTGTTTCTCAACAAAATGGATCGGATGGGCGCGAACTTCTACAAAGTCCATGCTCAAATTTGCGATCGGATGAGAGCGAACGCTGTACCCATCCAAATCCCGATCGGCAGTGAAGAAAACTTCCGGGGAATTGTAGACCTAGTGCAAATGAAAGCCTATATCTACAAGAACAACATCGGCACGGATATCGAGGAAATAGAAATCCCCGATGAAGTCAAAGAGCTAGCTGCGGAATATCGCACCAAGCTGATCGAATCCGTAGCAGAAACCAGCGACGCCCTCACAGCGAAATACCTTGAAGGTGTAGAACTAACGGAAGACGAAATCCGCTTGGCCCTACGTCACGGTACTGTCGCAGGTACGATCGTCCCCATGCTATGCGGTTCGGCATTCAAAAACAAAGGCGTTCAGTTGTTATTGGATGCAGTCATCGACTATCTGCCGTCGCCCTTGGAAGTTCCGCCAATTCAAGGACTCCTGCCCAACGGCGAGACAGCAGAGCGCTTTGCCGATGACAACGCCCCGCTGTCAGCTCTGGCATTCAAAATCATGGCAGACCCCTACGGTCGCCTGACCTTCGTCCGCGTTTACTCCGGCGTCCTCAAAAAAGGTAGCTACGTCCTCAACTCCACCAAAGACAAAAAAGAGCGGGTTTCTCGCCTAATTGTACTCAAAGCGGACGATCGGATAGACGTAGAAGAACTCCGCGCCGGAGACTTGGGAGCAGCCTTGGGTCTGAAAGACACCTTCACCGGTGACACCATCTGTGAAGAAGGCTCGGAAGTGATTCTGGAGTCCCTGTTTATTCCAGAACCAGTCATCTCGGTGGCGGTGGAACCCAAAACCAAACAAGACATGGAGAAGCTCTCCAAAGCCCTCCAGTCCCTCTCGGAAGAAGACCCCACCTTCCGAGTCAACGTTGACCCAGAAACCAACCAGACAGTCATCGCCGGCATGGGCGAACTGCACTTGGAAATTTTGGTAGACAGGATGCTGCGCGAATTCAAAGTAGAAGCCAACGTCGGTCAGCCGCAAGTAGCCTACCGCGAAACCATTCGCAAAGCCGTCCGCGCCGAAGGTAAATTTATCCGCCAAAGCGGGGGTAAAGGTCAGTACGGTCACGTCGTGATCGAACTAGAACCCGGTGAAGAGGGAACCGGCTTTGAATTTGTCTCCAAAATTGTCGGTGGTACTGTACCGAAAGAGTACATCAATCCGGCAGCGCAAGGGATGAAAGAAGCCTGCGAATCAGGTATTCTAGCAGGATATCCCATGATTGACCTCAGAGCTACTATGGTAGACGGGTCTTTCCACGATGTAGACTCCTCAGAAATGGCATTTAAAATCGCCGGTTCAATGGCGATTAAAGAAGCTGTGATGAAGGCGTCTCCAGTGCTGCTAGAGCCTATGATGAAAGTAGAGGTAGAAGTTCCCGAAGACTACATCGGAAACGTCATCGGCGACCTCAACTCGCGTCGGGGTCAGATCGAGGGTCAAGAGACGGATCAAGGAATTGCCAAAGTTTCTGTAAAGGTTCCACTAGCAGAAATGTTTGGCTATGCCACTGACATCCGCTCGAAAACTCAAGGTAGGGGCATCTTCACAATGGAATTCAGCCATTATGAAGAAGTGCCGCGAAATGTGGCTGAAGCCATTATCGCTAAGAACAAAGGGAACTAATGATTTTAGATTTTAGATTTTGGATTTTGGATTGAATCCAAAATCTAGAATCTAAAATCTCAAGTCTAAAATCGCTAAAAAAAACAAGGAACAGATCGAGAATGGCACGCGCAAAATTTGAACGGAATAAACCCCACGTAAACATCGGCACGATCGGTCACGTTGACCACGGCAAAACAACTTTGACCGCCGCGATTACGATGACTCTTTCAGCATTGGGTCAGGCTAAGGGCAAGAAGTACGACGAAATCGACGCCGCGCCTGAAGAAAAAGCACGGGGTATTACGATTAACACTGCTCACGTTGAGTACGAAACTAAAGGTCGGCACTATGCCCACGTAGATTGTCCCGGACACGCTGACTATGTGAAAAACATGATCACTGGTGCGGCTCAAATGGACGGTGGCATCCTGGTAGTGTCAGCGGCTGATGGCCCTATGCCTCAAACTCGCGAACACATCCTGTTAGCTAAGCAAGTTGGCGTTCCTAGCTTGGTTGTTTTCTTGAACAAGGAAGACATGGTAGATGACGCAGAACTTTTGGAATTGGTGGAACTGGAAGTTCGCGAACTTCTGAGCTCTTACGATTTTCCTGGCGATGATATCCCTATCGTGACTGGTTCGGGCTTGAAAGCTCTCGAAGCGATGGCTGCTAATCCCAAGACTATAAAGGGCGAAAATCCCTGGATTGACAAGATTTACGCACTGATGGAAGCAGTGGATACTTACATCCCCACGCCAGAACGTGAAATTGATAAGCCCTTCTTGATGGCAGTTGAAGACGTATTCTCGATTACTGGTCGGGGTACTGTTGCTACTGGCCGGATTGAACGTGGGAAAGTCAAAGTTGGCGAAAACGTGGAAGTGATTGGGCTTAAGGACACTCGCAGCACTACGGTGACTGGTGTGGAAATGTTCACCAAGTCCTTGGACGAAGGCTTGGCTGGCGACAACGTGGGTCTACTTCTCCGGGGAATTTTAAAGGCGGATATTGAAAGAGGCATGGTGATTGCCAAGCCGAAGAGCATCTTGCCTCACACTCAGTTTGAATCTGAAGTGTACATCCTTAAGAAGGAAGAAGGCGGCCGTCACACGCCCTTTTTCTCGGGCTACCGCCCTCAGTTCTACGTCCGCACAACGGATGTAACTGGTACGATCATGCAATTTACTGCTGATGACGGTACTGAAGCTGAAATGGTGATGCCTGGCGATCGCATCAAGATGACTGTTGAACTGATTCACCCGATCGCGATCGAACAAGGAATGCGCTTCGCTATCCGCGAAGGCGGCCGCACCGTCGGCGCCGGCGTCGTTTCCAAAATCCTCAAGTAGGATTGCGGTAACAGCCTTGCATAGCAGAAAAGCTCCTAAATTTTATTAGGCTTTTCTGCTATTTAGTGATTGGTTAGTAGTTATTGGTAATTGGTTATTGGTGATTGGTTAGTAGTGATTGATTAAATGTTCGATAACAACTAACAAATAACAAATAACAAGTAACAAATAACAGACAACAAAAAAACTGAACCTAGAAAATTAAAGAAACCAAAATGGCAGCTATCCAACAACAAAAAATTCGCATTCGCCTCAAAGCTTTCGATCGACGCATTCTAGACGCATCCTGCGAAAAGATTGTAGATACAGCAAATAGGACAGCAGCCACTGCGATCGGCCCGATTCCCCTACCTACAAAACGGCGGATTTACTGCTTGCTACGATCGCCCCACGTAGACAAAGATTCTCGCGAACACTTTGAAACTCGCACGCACCGCCGAATTATCGACATTCATCAGCCTTCTGCAAAAACAATTGATGCTTTGATGAAATTGGATTTGCCAGCCGGCGTAGATATTGAAGTCAAGCTGTAGATTGACGGCTTGGGAAATAACAAAAGAAGGAACAATGGAAAAATACATTGTTCCTTTTTTTTTCAATTTTGGACGCAAGGATAGTCAGAAACCAGTTTTAAAGTTGAGAAGACGATCGAGGTGTTGTAAGCTGGGTTGCTGGTAATGCTATGGTTGATAAAGTTTAGGAAAACCAGTTTTCTATCGGCAAATCTTGAAAGTTTGCATAATCAGCAACATTTCGTGTTACCAGAATCAGATTATTGACTTTAGCGATCGCTGCAATTTGTCCATCAGCATAAGACGGTGTAAGACCGATCGGGATAAGTCTTGCTCGCTATGCGGCGAACCACTCAGCCGCTTCTTGGGTGTAGGGCAAAATCGGTAATTTTACTTTCACTTCTGCCTGAAGATAGGCTTCGATCGCGCGGCGGCGCTTAGAATCTGGCATTCGATAACAGCCTAACAGAACTTCGTGCCAAACGATCGAGGCAATCGCCACAGTAGATTTTGCCTCAATTAGTTTAGTCATCACATTGGCATTTGGAATAGGACGAACAGGCTCGGAGATAATGTTAGTATCGAGTAAATAACGCAGCGTCATTCAAAGATGACCTCGCGCCCTGCAAAAGTTCGATCGCGAATTTCTCCCCAAATTTCATCAGGATTTAAACCCAGTTCGTGCAGTTGATATTTTTCACGAAATGCACAGAGAGATTCTCCAAAGCTAAGTTCGAGATGCTTCGGTTGTTTGCGACGCTGAATGTATTCGCGCAAAGCAATTTCCACTAGGGTTTCCAGGGAAATATTTCGTTCTAGTTCGATCGCCTCTTGCAGCAGCGCCGTATCCACATTCAGGCTTGTCACCATTGGTTTTCCTCTTTTAACCGCTATCTTATTATAGTTGCGGTGCCGGGGCCAGAAACCGGGTTGCCAGCATACTTCGTTACAGGCGTATAAACTCAAAAAAACCCGGTTTCTACGGGTTGTGAGGCGTAGGCTGCCCAGGAGACGGCTTTTGGAGTGTCCCTACGATAATTTTGGGGTAGGGAAACGGCACTGCCGTGTCCTCTTTTGGGCCACGGAGGAGACGGCTTTTGGAGTGTCCCTACGATAATTTTGGGGTAGGGAA
>ENA-OFDP01000056-OFDP01000056.1-metagenomes-genome-assembly--contig:-NODE-56-length-54113-cov-10.803082_pt1 | contig 54113 bp, 53 predicted proteins | sample MGYA00153389_OFDP01 | MGnify analysis MGYA00153389
CGCTTCCCGTAGGGGCGGACCCAAGTGTCCGCCCTAAATTATTGTAATAAAAATCTGATTATTTGTAGACAATAACCACATAAAACACGACTAAGGAGGAGCTTCTATTGAAGAAGAAAATGAGCTTACTGCTGTTCAGCGGGGAATATGATAAAGCCTTAGCAGCATTGATTCTGGCTAATACAGCAAGAACTATGGATATCGAAGTCAGTATATTTTTTGCCTTCTGGGGACTTAGCTTGGTAAGAGATCCAGAAAAGTTAAAGCTTGCAGATAAATCCTTGTATGAAAAAATGTTTGGCATCATGACTCCCAAGGGACCAGAGGATTTACCCTTATCCAAAATGAATTTTGCAGGTATCGGAAAGAAAATGTTGATTGAAATGATGGAAGATGATGATACTCCCCCATTAACATCCTTCCTGAAGGGTGCTCAGCACAAAGATGTTAAATTCTACGGTTGTAAGCTATCTATGGAGATCATGGGGCTTATGGAGGAAGAGATGATTCCAGAGCTGAAAATCATAGAGGCCAAGGATTATTTGGTGGATGCGATGGAGTCGGATTTACAATTGTTTATATGAAAGCGAAAAGGCATGTAGTTGATGAACTACATGCCTTTTTTACTATTATGGGTTATAATAATAAATTTTTTCGATAACATGTTCTTAAACATTAATAAGGGACATACCTACATACTCTGCTTATTAAAAAACATCTGATGATCCACTAAATTCTTCACCTTATCCAGCCTTGCTATTGTGTAATTCAACACTTCTATCATCATGCTGATAAGTATTAAGCCAATTAGTATCATTATACCCGGGAGCCCCCTTAGGCTGGCCTTGATATATCCTCCCATGGGTATTTTAAATACATACTTCCCTAATATGTTGCCTCGTTCTACTATCTTGAAGTCAGGAATACTGTTGGCATCACCCTGCGTGATAAATACCTCTGTAGCATTGGCATCCGTAACATTCTTTACCCTATGAGTTACCAGCATATCTTCCAGCCTATAGGTTATTACATCCCCAGGCTTTATGTTTTTACTTCCCTTCCTGATTATCACCATGTCTCCTGTTTCAATTCCAGGGCTCATGCTTGCCGATACAACCGTAAGGGGAGTGAAGCCTAATACTGAAGGAATATAATCAGGGTTATTACGAGTTTGAGCTGTAGAAATAATATACAATAAAGAGACTATTATAATAAAAGATACAGCGACATTAAATAATATGCTTAAGAATTTTCTCATCATTTGTTTCTCCTCAAAAAAATAAAATCCCAATCCCACTAGCGGATTGAGAAGGATATCATCTTATATGTTAACAAATGCTTTGAGAAAATAATGTCAGAACTACTTGTCTAATACAAGAACCGTTCGACGGCAACATATTTAAGTTATTTACTCTGCTTTATGACTTTCGTCAAAATTCTCCCTATCAAAATAACTTTCTTCAGATACTGCTGCAAAAGTTGTATCTAGTTTAATCCATTTGCTTTCATTTGCTATGTAGATTTCATTCCAAGCGTGATATCCAGTGTTACCATTTATTTTGCCGGTACCTTTTACTAACTTTGTCTGCAATCCTGAGGCCCTGCCTAAAGCTGCAACAAGTGTTGCATAATCGTAGCAGACTCCTTTTTTTGTGGTCAACGCCAGCAGCGCGCCATATTCATTGTCATAATCATTGTTCAAATGCTTATTGTATTTTACATAATCATAATCTATGTTTTCAGACACCCACATATATATGGCCTCAGCCTTTTCTCTATCCGTAGTCAAACCCTTTGTGATTTCAGCTGCTTTAGCAATTATAAGCTTGTCCTCACTTTCTATATGCTTTTCCGGTGCCAAAAGTGCATTTATTTCCTCCGTATTTTCAACAGTGATCTTAGGGCCAAAACTGTATTTTCTATCATGTTCATTTACCATAACATTTATTGTATATGTACCCTGGCCACTACTTAACCAAATCTTCTGACTAAAACTTCCGTTGTCCAGCTTTATATCATACCAAAGCTGTTCATTGTTTCTAACTACCATAAGCTTTATTTTGTTCTTAGTAGTTTCGCCTTGTATGTTCACAAAGCCTTTAACCTGCGTCTCATCAGTAGTATAAAGTTTAACTCCATTTTTCTCCATGTATTTCGTTTCTGATGCATAGACTGCAACAGATAAAGTATTGATAGCTATAAGCAGTATAATAAGTAGTCTTGTCCATCTTTTCATTTGTAATCCCCCTTTTCGGAAACCCAGCCGTCATAACAGATACCTGTTTTAGACCCGTTGGCTTTGCGTCTTCAGCTTTCACTGAATTTGCTATTATCGTAGGAAATAAGATCCTTCACTATGCTCAGGATGACAGTTAGTGATATTTTTAATAAAAAAAGCTCTATTTCGATTGTCGAAATAGAGCTTACACTCAATAGGGCAGTAGCCTTACATTTCGGCAACCCGGCTGCCATAGTATTTCTACCTTAGGCCCGCAGCTTTGCGTCTTCGGCTTTTACCGAATTTGCTATTATCCTGTGTTTGTCTACCACAATTATAATCTTTTTTGTAAAAAATTTCTATATAAATTTAAAATATATTTAAATTGTTTGCGCTTCAATAATCCCTTGCTCTATCAATATAGATTTAAATACCTCTACAACATCTTTTTCATAATGAATATCTACAAGACTCTCTAACTCTCTTATGGCTATATTTGGTGCCATGGCTTTTCTGTATGGGCGATCTGAGGTCATTGCATCATAGGAATCTGCAACCGCAATGACTTTGGCTTCCCACATTATTTCCTTATTTTTTAGCCCACGGGGGTACCCGGAGCCGTCTAAACGTTCATGGTGCTGCTCGATAATATTGCCAACCCTCTTTATGTGAGTCTTAGAAATTATCGTCTTTCCATCTGATGGATGAAGCTTTATGTATTCGAACTCTTCTTCACTTAAGCTTCCTGGCTTTTGCAATATGTAATCTGGTACATTTATCTTTCCTACATCATGAAACATGGCTGCAAAAAGCAGATTATCCATTTTTTCACCGCTCAAATTAAACTTCTTTGCTATTTGCATTGAATAGCCATGCAATCTATTATTATGTTCATGGGTATACATATCCTTTTCCATTACGCTTTTTATTAGTCTTTCCATAGATACCTCCGCGAGCAACAGTTACAACAATTATTGTATCAAATATGAATAAGGTACATTTGGTTATTCTGCCTATATTCTACAATTTTGTCTATTATGTTTTATTATATCACTGAAATATATAAATATATACAGGAATAAAGGCCTATCTTTTGACTATTATTTGTCTATAGATGACCCTTTTTGTTACTTAGGATATTTTCCAATCCAACTACTCAATTATTTTTGTTTTACACTTTATTTCATAACTTTCCAAATCCTTTATTGTCGGATTTGGACCACATAATTCACAATTCTCATTTTTATCTAAGCTTATTTCATCAAATTTCATAGAAAGACCATCCAGAAAAAGAAGTCTTCTTGATAGTACTTCCCCGATTCCAAGCAATATCTTTATTGCCTCCAATGCTTGCATTGTTCCGATTATTCCAGCGACTGCCCCCAATATCCCTTCATCTGCGCAGGATGGTACTGTTCCATCTTGTGGTGGTATGGGGTTAAGGCATCTGTAGCAGGGTGAAACCCCTGGAATAATTGTCATAAGTGTACCTATAAAGCCTACAACCGCACCTTCTACAAGGGGTTTCTTAAGCAAATAGCAGCAGTCGCTAATTAGGTATCTGGCTGTAAAATTATCGGTACAATCAATAACAACATCATATTCTCGTATTACATCTTCTATGTTTTCATCATCAAGTCTAAATGTATATTTAGTGATTTTTACGTCTGCATTAAGCTTATTTAACTTTTCTTCGGCAGAATCTACCTTCTTTTTACCTATATCCTCTGTAAAATGCAGTATCTGTCTCTGAAGGTTTGATAACCCTACTCTGTCAAAGTCCGCAATACCAATTGTCCCCACCCCAGCGGCGGCTAAATAGTATAAAACTGGAGACCCAAGACCACCGGAGCCTACTACAAGAACCTTTGAGTCAAAAAGCTTCTGCTGACCCTCTACCCCTATATCATTTAATATTATCTGCTTTGAATATCTAGATAACTGATTTTCACTCAACATTTTATCACCCCATAAAAGAATATCTATTTATATTATAGCTTTATTTATAAAATACTTCATGCAAAAAGTATAAATAGCGTATATTGAATCTATGCAATTAAAAAGAACTTCTCTTTGATAAATATCTCCAAGAAGTTCTCTCTATAATAGTAATTATCTTATTTCTACGTTGTACTCTCTCATCCAAAGATCTATTTGTATCAAGTATGCTATTAGCTGTGGCCCCTTCATTAATTGTCCAAACCAAGGCTTTCCAAAGGATGCGCCTCCAGTCTGAACAATTTCAGCTACTTCCTGTTTATCAATCAATTGAAGCAACGGTGATGTTGAGTCTGATAGAATTGCCCTCAGCCAGTTTTGCACAATTCGAAGATATTCAGGGTTATGAGTCTTAGGATAAGGACTTTTCTTTCTATAAAGTACTTCATCTGGCAGCATACCCTTCAGTGCCCTTCTTAGAAGTCCCTTCTCAATGCCATCACAATATTTGTAGCTCCAAGGTATATTGAAAGCATATTCAACTATTTTATGATCAGCAAATGGAACCCTTACTTCTAGGCTATTACGCATGCTCATTCTATCTTTTCGATTGAGAAGGGTTACCATAAACCATTTTATATTTAAATAAGATATCTCTCTCATTCTATGCTCTTGCGGTGTTTCCCCATCCAGTCTCGGTACTTCGTTTAAGGTTTCCATATATCTTGAATTTACATAGTCTTCCAAGGGTAAACTGTTAAAGTCCTTAGAAAGTATTCTTTTTCTTTCCTTCACAGCCCCTGACCAAGGGAAGGTAGTGGAATTAATCAATTCCGGTTCTCTAAACCATGGATAGCCTCCAAATATCTCATCTGCACACTCACCGGAAACAGCAACTACCGCGTCCTTGCTTACCTCTTTACAAAATAGATAAAGTGAAGAGTCAATATCAGCCATTCCAGGTAAATCGCTTGCCTTTACCGACTGCTTCAAAGCTGATGCAAGCTGTGCGCTATCAATGATTATATTGTGGTGCTTGCTTCCTATGAAATTGGATAAAATGTCTATATATTTTGAATCCGAGTCCGGTTGAAAGCTGTCCGCTTTGAAATACTTATCATTGCCCAAGTAGTCAATGGAGTAGGTATTTAAGGGTCCAGCTCCTTTATTCTTGAAATAATTAGCTGCTACTACGGAAATGGCACTAGAATCTAAGCCACCGGAAAGGAAGGTGCAAACGGGCACATCTGATACCATCTGTCGTTCTACAGCATCAATGAAAAGACTTCTTACCTTGTCAACTGTAGTATCTAAGCTATCCTCATGCAGCTTGCTCTCCAGCCGCCAATATTCCCGATCCCTCATCTTACCTTCTACAAAGCTTAGGCAATGTCCGGGAAGCACTTCATTTATATCCTTAAACACTGCATTTCCGGGTGTTCTTGCAGGTCCTAATCCAAATATCTCTAATATTCCGCCACTATCTATGATAGGTTTTATTTCAGGGTATGCCAGCAGTGCTTTAAGTTCAGATCCAAATATAAAAGAATTGTCTTTCAGTGTATAAAAAAGTGGCTTAACTCCTAATGGGTCTCTTGCGATAAAAAGCTTTTGATGATTTTCGTCCCATATTCCGAAAGCAAATATACCATTAAAATATCTTACGCAATCTTCACCCCATTCAATGTAGGCAGTAAGCAGAACCTCTGTATCAGAATAGGATCTGAATGAATGGCCCCTTGCTTTTAGTTTGTCTCTAACCTCATCTGTATTATAAAGCTCTCCATTATAAATAATGACATATATATTATCCCCAACAGCCTTAATCATTGGCTGCCCGCCGCCTTCCGGGTCAACAACAGTAAGCCTTCGATGTCCCAGTAATGCATGCTCAGATGAATATATTCCAGAGCTGTCCGGCCCCCTCTTTGACAATGTGTTTGTCATCTTTTCCATAATATATTTCTCAGTGCCTATATTCCTTTGTGTATTTATCCAGCCAACTAAACCACACATAGCTTGCCTCCTTAGACAAAAATTTTCAATAATACCTATTTTATGAAGCGATCTACTCTTTGGTGCTATTTCTATTGTTGTACAACCTGTGTGTCAAACCAGCCCTATAATTCATACAGTAATAATGAGCGAGACTAATGCGAAGGGAGTAGATACTTGTGAGTCTTTTCAGCTTGATTCTTATTGCAGGCGCTGTAAGCCTCGATGGGTTTTGGGGAGGCTTTTCCTTTGGACTGCGAAAAATCAAGATACCATTTGGTTCCTTAGTAATAATATCCTCTTGGTCAATCCTTTGTACTATGATTGCTATGCTTATTGGGCATTATTTGAGAAATGTAATTCCTATAGAAATAGCTAAATATATAGGTGCATTACTTTTGCTGCTTCTTGCACTCTATACCTTGAAGCAGGGTTATGATCATAGAAAAGAGAATCGGGGGGCTTCAAAGCCCAAAATAAACCTACATGATTTGACAAAGATACTTCAAAACCCTATACTAGCAGATTATGACAACGAAGATGACATAAAGCCTATGGAAGGCACCATATTAGGCTTGGCTGTTGCTATGGACGCATCCATCGCAGCCTTTACAATCGCACTTTTAGGTATCAATCCTTTTACAACACCCTTTCTTTTTGGGGCTGCTCATTTTGTGATGATTGGTATGGGCAATATGCTGGCAAGGACAAATGCAGTTGGAAATTTAGGGGAAAAATTCGCCCTCCTTCCCGGATTTATACTCTTAATAATGGCTGTACTTAGATTTATTTAGTAAAAAAGGGCAGACACTAGCTTCATACTTACTATTACAAGTAATGAAGCCTTGGTCTGCCCCTACGATATGAAAATGGTGCGTATACTTTAATGAAGAGAAATAGTGTTAAAAATGATTGAGGGACGCTGTGGGCAGCGTCCCCTACAATTATGCCCTTGCAAATATAACACCGTACATATACATTACTCTACTAGTCTTTTTTCACCTTTGATTTCTTGTATAGGTGCTATATTTTGGGTTACTTCCATAGTTCCTATATAGTCTCCATTTTCATCTCTAACCGCAAAATACCTTATGTATACGTATATTGCCCCCATCTTTATCCAGAAATCTTCATGATCCTTGCGACCACTCTTAAAATCCTCAATCATTTCATCTACTATATGTACACTGGCTGGTGGATGACAATTAGCCACATTCCTTCCTATAATAGCCTTAGTCCTGGCAAATATGCGCTCTTTGCCTAGGGTAAAATACTTAACCACATTATCTTTATCAATAAAGGTTATGTCTACAGGTATCGTACTAAGCAACCCATTTATTTCTTTTATTGAAAGTATTCCAGTCTCAAATCTTATGTTTCCATCTTCTTGGAGCTTCTGCTTTTTAGGTTTTTCCTCACCATTTGCTCTAATTGGATTCCACTTGCCAGCTGGCTGTGTGAGACAATAGCCTATATCGTCGCTTTCCTCTGCAATACTTAGCCACTCATCCTCTGTCAATGTATCTAAGGACATAGGAAAAAGAATATTTTCTTCTTTAAATATCATTTCCTTTATCTTATTTGAAGCCTCTTCTATGGAAGTCACCGAATCTGGCGCGTCTTCTTGAAGCTTGGATTTAGCCTCCTTAATAGCTGCTCTTATCTCATCATCTACTCCCCACATAACCTTTGGTGGTGCTGTTACTCCATACCTCTCTAGAAATGGAAAAAGTAAATTTTCCTTTCGGCTATAATGCTTACCTATATCCAATAATGCATTTAAGTCAGCCAACAGCTTATTCTTACTATCAGCTGAGGCATTCCCCTTATAAGCCTCTAGATTCCGCATAATTGAGTCATCTATTAGCTTCTCTAGTTCCCTGTTTTCTAGTTTGAAAGTGTGAATTGGATGCCCCGGCGCATCTTCTGGTCCCTCACCCACAAAATCCTCTCTATGAATTTCTTCTATTGAACCCTTGAATATCGATGCATGGACATCACAAAGTCTTTGTATCTCCTCAACTGGCATCCCTTCTGAGATGAGGCTTGCTTCTAAGTCAGATATTTCTTTGGCTGCTACGCCTTCAAATACCTCTTGAAACTTTTTCTTTACATCTTCAGAATCCTTACCCTCATGAAGCTCCTTTATAAGCTCCTTAAGTACCTTTTGCCTGTATTCTCTGTTGTTTATTATTTCGCTCATTCAACTTTCCTCCTTATTATTTAGACCAACACCCTAAAACCCCTAGACTCAAATGCCTGCTTGATAATATCCATATCAATATTTTTCATTGCTGCCCCTTTGGCGATTGTCATAAAACGGCCAGCCGTATTTAGCATAGCTGGATTTGCAATATCCTTGAAACCTATATCCTGCATGATTTGCACTACTTCTGGATGCTGACTGCAAAGCTCATATATGCTTTTATTCAAATCTACTTCTTTGTCCATACCTTCACCACCATATTCTTGATTGTTTTATATCTATATTCATATATCACATATTATTGTTTACATTTAAGGAAAATATTAATAAATAAAAAAGTGCACCTCCAAAAGTTAGTTTTTTTTCTAACATTTGGGGTGCACTTCATTTTACATATCTACATTGGGCTTACAGTTCATTATACAGCCCTGACTTCACTATCTCTTCAATTTGCTCATCCTCTAAGCCTAGCATTACTTCATCATCAATAACCACAGTAGGTATCCCGATATTGCCCGCTTCCTTAACTGGTAGGTATAAAGGATTTTCGTCCCTAATCTTTAAAAATCTCTTCATTGCCCCAAGCTGCATACTGATGTCAAAGTATATAAACTTAATACCTTTATCCTCAAGCTTCTCCTTTAGTTCAACACAACCCGGACATTGATGACTTCCAAAAATAATGATCTTTTTTGTCTTTTCCATTTAAACCCCTCCTATGTTATTATATATATTTCTAAAATAATCCACTTATTATATCCTCTAAGGTTACATTTGCAATGTATTTATCTATTTCAAAGCCTTCCAAGGCTTTAATAATCTCTGCCTCTGAATGCTTCACCCCTGTAAGTGCTACTTCTAATTCATTTACATCACGTTCACCAAAGAAGTCTCCATATATTCTAATAGCCTTGATAACGCCTTTGTCCACTTCCATATTGAATTCAACAGTGCCTCCGGCAAACCTCTTTGTATTGTCAAAGCTGTATTTTGGCGAGTTGCCATAAATCCATTCCCAAGTCGTATATTTTTCATCAACCAGCTTCTGTATCGCCTTTATCTCATCTTCACTCATTTCATAAACCTTGTCAATATGATTAATGGACATGAAATGAGATTGCAAAAAATCTCTAAATTCCAAAACCGTCATTGGCTTTGGAAGATGCTCACTTATGTTTGTCACTCTGCTGGCAACAGATTTTACACTTTTATCTTCAAACTTTATTGGCTTTGGATTAAGGGCAGCTGACAAATTCGTCAGGTTTCCAGAGAATAATAGAGTCCCATGATGAAGCACTCTATCCTTCCAATAATATTGCGCATTGCCTGAAAATTTCTTTCCATCAATTGTAATATCATTTCTACCTGAGAATTCTGCGTTTATATTCAATTCTCTCAATGAGTTTATTATTGGCAGCGTAAATTTTTTAAAATCTATGCCTTCATTTTCAACCTTATTTGTCAAGAAAGTAAAGTTAATATTTCCCAAGTCATGAAAAACTGCTCCGCCACCTGAATAACGCCTATTTACCCTGACATTATTCTCTTTTACAAAATCAATATTGATTTCAGCCATGGCATTTTGGTTCTTACCTATAAATACGCAGGGTTCATTTCTCCATAAAATGAAACATTCTTCCTTGGTGTTTTTCATGAAATACTCTTCTACTGCCTGATTAAAATATGAGTTTGTAAAGTCATTTTGAATATAAAGCATATCATCTCTCCTCCGTACTAAAACTTAACTTAATTATTTATTTGCCAACACCTCATCAGCATGATATGAGCTTCTTACAAGGGGTGCTGATACTACATTCTTGAAGCCTAAATCCAAACCAATACTTTTGTAATTCTCAAACATATCAGGATGTACATATTCAACAACTGGATAGTGATTAGTGGATGGAGCCAAATACTGTCCTATGGTCATTATATCACAGCCCACATTTCTGAGGTCCTTCATTACACTTATAACCGCAGCTTCAGATTCCCCTAAGCCCAGCATAATGCCTGATTTGGTTAGGATAGTATTATCTTTATCCTTTACAGCCTTTAGAAGTGCCAAAGAGCGCTCATAGATTGCCATAGGCCTTACCCTTGAGTAGAGTGAGGGTACTGTTTCAATATTATGGTTCATAATATCTGGTTTTGACTCTATGACCTTGTCCAAGGCGCTCTCATCCCCATCGAAATCAGGAATAAGAACTTCTACAGTTATAGCTTGACCCAGTTTTTGAATTTCCTTTACGACCTCAGCAAAATGAGCAGCCCCTCCGTCCTGTAAGTCATCCCTTGTGACAGAGGTTATAACCGCATGCTTAAGTTTAAGCCTTGACACTGCCATTGCTACCTTTCGAGGCTCTTCAGGATCCACGGTTTCAGGTTCTCCTTTTGAAACATTGCAGAAGGTGCAGTTTCTCGTGCAGACTCTACCTAGGATCATAAAAGTAGCCGTACTTCTATTAAAGCATTCCATTTTATTTGGACAATTTGCTTCTTTACATACAGTGTTCAGTGACAATTCATCTATTACGTTATATACTTCATTTGAAACATGACTGAATTGTATATCCCGCCTTAACCATTCTGGTTTTCTTACAATAGCCATCTTAAACCACCCCTTTGAAACCTCTAAATATTTATATCACATCTTCAATAATTTCAAATTCCTGATAGTTAAACACCTTTACGAAGTAATCAACTACCTTTTTACTCATATCATCAATATTGCAGGTTTGTCCCATTATTTTCTCTACAGAAGTGACTCCCTTGTCCGTAATACCGCAAGGTACGATAAAGTTAAAATGCTGCAAATTGGTATTTACATTAAAAGCAAAGCCGTGCATAGTTACGCCACGCTTTACAGCTAGTCCGATTGCAAGAATTTTGTCACTGCCAATCCAAACACCCGTATGCTTGCTATTTCTTTCTGCAGCAATTCCAAATTCCTGCTTTAGTAGCTGAATAAAGACTTCTTCTAAGCCGTTAACAAAGTCTCTTACTCCTATTTTTGAATTCTTAATATCTATAATTGGATACCCAACTATTTGCCCGGTTCCGTGATAGGTTACGTCTCCGCCTCTATTTGTTTCAATGATGTCGATTCCCTGCTGCTTTAGATATTCCTCTGATACAATAATATTCGCCTTTTCAGCCTGATTCCCTAAAGTTATTACAGGAGGATGCTCAACAATAATTAAAGTATCTTCTATTTCTCCCTTTTGTCTTTTCTCTAATAATTTGTATTGTATTTCTAGAGCCTCTCGATATTCACATTTTCCTAAAAATAATACCTTTAGAATCATTCTTCCCTCTCCCCTACAAACTACTTAAGCATATATGTTTGGTTCCTATCTATACTCATAAGTACCAACAATTTTATAAAAATGGTACATATTATCTATATGTACCATTTCTTACTCCAGTTTGCAACTTTTTCAGATTATAGCCAATGAAGTTACCACTAAGCATTTTATCTTACTATAAGCTGCTAAATATTTTATTTATGACAAGCCAACCTGCATCTTACCGCTTCTCCTGTTGGTGTTGTTGCAAGGCCACCCATAGAAGTTTCTCTCAAAGCAGCTGGCAAAGCCTTTCCTATTTTATACATGGCGTCTACTACTTCATCAAAGGGTATCGCACTTTTGATGCCTGCTAAAGCCATATCTGCACATGCCATGGCATTTACTACTCCTGTGGCATTTCTTTTTGAGCAAGGTACCTCAACCAAACCAGCTACAGGATCACATACCAAGCCTAGGACACTCTTAAGTGCAATTGCAGCTGCGTCCAAGGCCATTTCTGGCGTTCCACCATACAATTCAACGATCGCCGCTGCAGCCATGGCTGCTCCAGCACCGCACTCCGCTTGGCAGCCGCCCTCTGCACCTGATATCGTCGCATTTTTCTTAATAAGCTGACCTACACCAGATGCAGTAAACAAAGCATCTATAATGTCGTCATCACTTGCATTTATAGTTTCTGCTGCAGTTATTACCGCTGCAGGTACTATCCCTGAAGCTCCAGCTGTCGGCATCGCAACTATCCTTCCCATTGATGCATTTACCTCGGAAGTTGATAGTGCTCTTGCTATAGCCTTATTTACAACATCGCCGCATACGGTTTTCTTGGTTTTTCTATATTTGTCTGCTTTCACAGCATTGCCGCCAATCAAGCCGCTTACAGACATAGTCTCTTTTTCAATACCACTATGTGCTGCATCTCTCATGACTTGTAAAATGGCTCTTACCTTATCACGAACCTCATCAATACTGCATTCCTTAATCTTACATTCATTTTCAAGCACTAAATCGCTTATTCTGCAATTATTTGCTTTGGTTTGATTAATAATTTCATCTGCTTTATTATACATATTTCCTCCATATCTACTAAACTACAGCCTTTAGTAAGTTAAATTCCTTAGTCTAATAAAGAATTTAACACTCTTACCGAAATAACATTTTCTAACTCTGAAATCTGATCAACAATAGCTGTCGTTGCAGCATTATCTGTCTCTATAACGGTGGTTGCTACTTCACCCTTACTTGATCTGCTGACCTTAAGTGTCGCAATGTTTACCCCGTTGCTTGCTATAACACCGGTGATTTTGCTTATCATTCCTTTAACATCACTATAGCTCGCAATTATTACAGGATACTGCCCACTTATCTCCAGCTCACTGCCATCTATCTCATTGATAATTATATTTCCTCCTCCGATTGAGGAGCCCACAAGGGTGAGAAGAACAACATCCTTATCTTTTATTACAATCTTAGCCGTATTTGGGTGAACTTCCCCTAAGTCAGTCTCTATAAACTCTACTTTTATACCCATTTGCTCAGCAATTTGCAAGGAATCACGCAATCTTTCATCATCTGCACTCATACCTAGAATCCCAGCTACTAAAGCCTTATCTGTACCATGTCCCTTGTATGTTTTGGCAAATGACCCATGAAGATAAAATTCCACTGAATCAAAGCTTTTATCCAATATGCTACTGGCAGCTTTACCGAGCTTTTCAGCTCCTGCCGTATGAGAGCTTGACGGACCTATCATAACTGGCCCCATTATTTCAAAAACACTAACATTACTCATAAACTTCTCCTATACTTTCAAATATTATACTTCTATATGTTGTGAAAAATGATTTATCATATACAGAATCAGCAGAAGTATCTGATTTTATATAATCTAAATGATATTTTTCACAGCATATGAATCAAGGTTTAGTGCAAAACATATACATTAATTTATCCAATTATTTTAATAATAATTTAGTGATTGTCTACTGTCAATAAGTTCACATAATATTTTACTAGTCTACTAGAATATATTGTTAAAAGAATATCTATCCTTACATGCCCATATAGACATTTATGCTACAATATTAGATTGATTTAACCCATATTTTATGATAAAATTTTGAATTAAGATATACTATTCAGTATATTAATTGAATACTCAAATGATAATAACGGGAGATGCTTGGTGTACCAATATTTTCAATCACCAGGAGCCGAAGGAGCAATCCGAAAATGCCGATTTTCGGAGAAACTTTCAGGCAAATGTATCGTTATTTGATGGCACTCTGAAAAGCATTAAGCACCGAAGGAGCAAACAGTAATATGTGAAACTCTCAGGTAAATAAACAGAGGTATAATATGGCTCCCAGAGTAGGTATGCTATATTATACCTCTTTTTTATCGCAGGGCTTAGGATTTTATTAAAATCTTTTGAATTGTAGAAAGGAGAATACAAATGGAGAATTGCAAAAAAACACCCCTATTTAACGCTCACCAACGCAGTGAAGGAAAAGTAATTGACTTTGCAGGCTGGGCATTGCCAGTTCAATACGAAGGAATTATACCTGAACATGAAGCAGTAAGAAACAATGCAGGATTATTTGACGTATCACATATGGGCGAGGTAGAAGTTAAAGGCCCTCAAGCTTTTGACTTTGTACAAAATCTTGTAACCAATGACATATCAACAATGCAGGATAGTCAAGTAATGTATGCATTAATGTGTTACCCTGACGGGGGTACAGTAGATGATCTACTAGTTTACAAGTTCAACTCTGAATTTTTCTATCTTGTTATAAATGCCAGCAACGTAGATAAGGATTATCAGTGGATGCTTGATAACAAGAATAATTACAATGTAGATTTAAAGAATATATCTGATGATGTTGCGGAGGTTGCTTTGCAAGGACCAAAAGCACAGGAAATATTGCAGAAGTTAACAGATACAAACCTTGACGATCTTAAATTCTTCTACAATCAAAGAGATGTATTGGTAGCCGGAGTAAAATGTCTAATATCTAGAACTGGTTACACTGGAGAAGACGGCTTTGAAATCTATGCAGCAAATGAAGACATCGAAACAGTATGGGACGAATTGTTAGCAGCAGGTAAGGACTTAGGTCTTAAGCCAACTGGTTTAGGCTGCAGAGACACATTGAGATTCGAAGCTACTTTGCCTCTATATGGCAATGAAATTTCTCAGGATGTTTCACCCCTTGAAGCAGGATTGGGTATGTTTGTTAAGTTGAACAAAGAGAACTTCATAGGCAAGGATGCTTTGGTAAAACAAAAAGAAGAAGGTCTTAAGAGAAAAACTGTAGGTTTTGAATTACTTGATAAGGGTATTCCAAGACATGGCTATGAAGTAATGGCAGATGGCAAGGTTATAGGCGTTGTTACAACAGGCTATATGGCTCCTACAGTAAAGAAAAGTATAGGCTTAGCTCTTATTGATGCTGCTTATGCTGAACTGGAAACACCTATCGAGATAATTGTTAGAAACAAGCCGCTTAAAGCAAAGGTAATCAGCAAGAAGTTCTTAAACAAAAACTACAAAAAGTAAAAAGCTTTATGTAGGGCAAGAAACCGACCCCTACAAATTATATATAATTAAAAAATAAAAATAAAAAAATTTTAGGAGGATGTAAAATGAATTTATTAAATGATTTATTGTACACAAAGAATCACGAGTGGATCAGAGTTGAAGGTGAAAAGGCATATATTGGTATAACTGATTTTGCACAACATGCATTGGGAGATATCGTTTTCGTTGAATTATCAGAGGTTGATACAGAATTAAGCGCTGGAGATTCCTTTGGTGCCATTGAATCAGTAAAGGCTGCTTCAGACTCATATCTACCTGTTTCAGGAACAATTGTTGAAGTAAATGAAGCGATCATTGATGATCCATCTCTTCTAAATCAAGATGCCTATGCAAACTGGATGGTTGCTATAACACTTAGCAATAAATCAGAATTGGATGAGCTTTTAAGTGCAGAGCAATACGAAGCTCACTGCAAATAGGGGGTATAAGATGTATCCATATATTCCAAATACAACAATCGAAGAAGAGGAAATGCTACAAAGCATCGGTATTAAAAATACCGATGCCTTATTTTCAGATATTCCGGCAGAGGTTAGACTTACAAGAAAGCTAAATTTAGGCGCTTCAATGTCAGAGCTTGAGCTAAGCAGATTTGTAAAAGGTGTTGCTGATAATAATAAGAGTATTGATGATATGGTTTGCTTCCTAGGAGCAGGCGCTTATGATCATTATATCCCATCCATTATAAAGCATATTACTTCACGTTCAGAGTTTTATACTGCATATACTCCGTACCAACCAGAAATAAGCCAAGGAACTCTTCAAGTTATATTTGAATATCAAACTATGATTGCTAACGTTACAGGTATGGATGTAGCGAATGCCTCCATGTACGACGGAGCTACTGCTTGTGCAGAAGCCGGTATGATGGCTGTAGAAAATACAAAAAGAAACTCTCTAGTTGTTTCTAAGTCTGTACACCCTGAAGTTAGAAGCGTTCTTTCAACCTATATGAAGTTCCACGGTGTTGAAGTAGTTGAGCTTGACTGCAAGGATGGCGTTACGGACATAGAAGCATTAAAAGCTGCTGTATCAAATACAACAGCAGGGGTTATCGTTCAAAGTCCAAACTTCTTTGGAATAGTTGAAGACTTAACTGAAATTGAAAGTATAACTCACGCTAGCAAATCAATGCTTATCGTTAACGTTATTGACCCTATTTCCTTAGGAATCCTTAAGACTCCAGGAGAATTGGGTGCTGACATCGTTGTTGGCGAAGGACAAGCCTTCGGTAACAGCCTAAACTTTGGCGGCCCATATGTTGGGTTTATGGCAACTACTAATAAGCTTATGAGAAAGATGCCAGGTAGAATTGTTGGAGAAACTACAGATATCGATGGCAAAAGAGCCTTTGTATTAACTCTTCAAGCTAGAGAACAGCACATCAGAAGAGAAAAGGCTACATCAAACATCTGCTCCAATCAAGCGCTTAATGCTCTAATATCTGCAATATATTTAACTACTATGGGCAAAAACGGCCTAAAGGAAGTTGCATCTCAATGTGCAAGCAAGGCTCATTATGCTTATGATCAAATAATTGAAACTGGCAAGTTTAAGCCAGTTTTCAACAAACCTTTCTTCAAAGAATTTGTAGTTCAAGGTACTCGTAAGGCTTCGGAGGTAAATGCAGAACTACTTAAGCACAATATGCTTGGCGGCTATGATTTGGTTAAAGATTATCCTGGTATGGAAAATGCTTTGCTCTTCTGTGTAACAGAAAAAAGAACTAAGCAAGAGATCGATAAACTAGCTGAAATTTTGAAGGGAATGTAGGGGGTGTAATGATGAGAGAATATAACGAGTTAATATTTGAAATTTCCAGAGAAGGCAGAATAGCTTACACTCTTCCTGCATGTGATGTTCCTGAGACTTGTATAAAGTCCACCTTCCCTGCCTCAATGCTTAGGGAAAAAGAACTTGGACTTCCAGAGGTAAGCGAAGTAGACGTGGTTAGACACTATACGCTGCTTTCCAATAAAAACTATGGCGTTGATACAGGCTTCTATCCTCTAGGTTCCTGTACAATGAAGTACAATCCAAAGATAAATGAGGATATGGCTTCACTTCCTAAATTCACTGGATTACATCCATATCAACCAGTTGAAACAGCACAAGGCGCACTAAAACTAATGCACGACTTAGATGGAATGCTTGCTGAAATAACAGGTATGGCTCAAGTAAGCTTGCAGCCTGCAGCAGGTGCTCATGGTGAATTGGCTGGTCTTATGATTATGAAGGCCTACCACCAAAACAGAGGCGACAGCAAGAGAAATAAGATTATTGTCCCTGACTCAGCTCATGGAACAAATCCAGCCAGCGCGTCAGTAGCAGGCTTTGATATTATACAAATCAATTCCGACGAAAAGGGTGCCGTAGATATTGAAGCACTTAAGGCTGTACTGAATGATGAAGTAGCAGGCTTAATGCTGACTAACCCAAGCACCTTGGGTTTATTTGAGAAGAACATTAAGGAAATTGCCGACTTGGTACACGAAGCTGGCGGCCTTCTATACTATGATGGTGCAAACATGAATGCAATCATGGGTTATACAAGACCTGGAGACATGGGCTTTGACGTAGTTCATCTGAACTTGCATAAGACATTCTCTACTCCTCATGGCGGAGGCGGTCCTGGAAGCGGTCCTGTTGGCGTATCCAAGAGATTGGTCGACTTCCTTCCTGTTCCAGTTATTGAGAAGCAAGCAGACAAATATGTGCTAAACTATGACAAACCTCTATCTATCGGTAGAGTAAAAAGCTTCTACGGAAATTTTGGTGTTATAGTTAGAGCTTATGCATATGTATTAACTATGGGTGCAGAAGGCTTGAAAAAGGCCAGCGAAATGGCTGTGCTTAATGCAAACTATATGAAGGAAAGACTTAAAAACCATTATTATCTTCCAATTGATGATATTTGCAAGCATGAATTTGTATTAAGTGGTTTGGGTCCTGATGAACATGTGGTATCAACACTTGATATTGCTAAGAGACTTCTTGACTACGGCTATCATCCACCAACAATATACTTCCCACTTATTGTTGATAGTGCAATAATGATAGAGCCTACTGAAACAGAAAGCAAAGAAACGATGGACAAATTCATTGATACAATGATACTTATAGCAGAAGAAGCAAAAACAAATCCAGAGCTTCTAAAATCAGCACCACATAACACGCATGTTAGAAGATTGGATGAGGTTAAAGCAGCAAGAACACCAGTATTAAAGTGGAGTAAATAGGAGAACGTCAATGGATAAAGATATTATTGTAATAGGCGGGGGACCTGGAGGATATGTGGCAGCTATAAGAGCTGCCCACCTCGGGGCTAAGGTTTGTATTATTGAAAGAGATAGAGTTGGCGGTACATGCCTAAACAGAGGTTGTATACCGACCAAAGCTCTATGGCGAAATGCCGAGATATTAAATACCTTAAAGCATATAAAAGAATTTGGTATTGAAATCGATGGCTATAGCATCAATGTTGAGGAGGTTCAAAGTAGAAAGCAAAAGGTTGTGGACCAATTGGTTTCCGGTATTGAACAGCTTCTTAATGCCAACAAGGTTGAAGTTATTAGCGGAACAGCCTCTTTAAAGGATAAAAATACTGTTTCAATTATACTTCCTGATGGAAGTTCAAAAGAGCATACTGCTAAGAATATCATCATTGCTACAGGTTCAAGAACCACAGTTCCGCCAATTCAAGGCGCTAACCTAGAGGGAATACTTACAAGTGACGAAATTTTAAACTTCAAGGAAATCCCTAAGCGCCTGACTGTAATTGGCGGCGGTGTAATAGCGATGGAATTTGCAGGAATATTTGCTGCTATGGGCTCAGCTGTTACAGTAGTTAATCGTTCTTCTATACTTAAAAGAGTAGACAGCGATATTGTAAAAAGATTCTCAGTATCTGCAAAGAAAAAGGGTGTTGAGATTATTACTGAGTGCAAAATGGATAAGATAGAAAAGAGAGACGACCTTTTCTATCTCCTAGGCGAAAACAAAAAAGGCAAGTTTGAAATAGAAGCTGAAGCACTTTTGGTTGCCACAGGAAGAGATCCTGTATTGGAGGGAATTAACCTTGAAGGTCTTGGTATAGAATTCAGCAAAAAAGGCATTAAGGTTGATTCAAACTATGAAACAAATATAAAAGGCATTTACGCAATTGGAGATGTCAATGGCAAGGTTATGCTTGCCCATGCAGCATCTCATCAAGGAATTGCTGTAGCTGAAGCATTGATGGGAATTGAAAACAGCTCCCACTCCCCTGTTCCAGACTGCATATTTGTATTCCCAGAGATTTCATCTGTAGGAATAACAGAAGATGAGGCTAAGGAACAAGGAATAACCTACAAGGCTAGCAAGTTTATGTTCGGGGCTAACGGAAAGGCTCTTTCTCTTGGAGAAGGAGAAGGCTTCGTGAAGGTTCTATCCAATGAAGAAGAGGAAATAATTGGAGTTCATATAATGGGCCCCCATGCCTCCGATTTAATTCACGAAGGTACCCTTGCAATTAGTGCGAAGTTAAAAATCGATGATATTAAAAATACAATACATGCTCATCCTACTCTGTCAGAAGCTTTCCACGAAGCAGTTTGCGGTTTAAAGGGTGAGGCAATACACATGGTTCAACCAAGAAAATAATCTTTACTGAGTTTATAGGAGGTAATTTGATGTACGAAAATCTTAAACTGCAAGATCCTGAATTATTTAAGACCATTGAGTTGGAAATTGAAAGACAATCAAGCAAAATCGAGCTTATAGCTTCTGAAAACTTTGTAAGCAAGGCTGTAATGGAAGCAGCTGGTTCACACCTTACAAACAAATATGCAGAAGGTTATCCTGGCAAGAGATATTATGGTGGCTGTGAATTTGTTGATATGACAGAAAACATAGCTCGCGATAGAATGAAATCACTTTTTGGTGCTGAGCACGCTAATGTGCAGCCTCATTCAGGTTCACAAGCAAATATGGGTGTTTATATGGCAGTTCTTACCCCTGGGGATACCGTTCTAGGCATGAACCTATCTCATGGCGGTCATTTAACACATGGAAGCCCAGTTAACTTCTCAGGCAAGCTTTTCAAGTTTGTTTCTTATGGAGTTGATGAGTCAGGCTACATAAACTATGATGAAGTAAGAGCTATGGCGCTTGAACACAAGCCTAAAATGATCGTTGCAGGTGCAAGCGCTTACTCAAGAACAATTGATTTTGCTAAAATTAGAGAAATATGTGACGAAGTTGGCGCTTTCATGATGGTAGATATGGCTCATATTGCAGGTCTTGTTGCAACAGGACTTCATCCGAGCCCAGTACCTTATGCTGACTTTGTTACAACAACTACTCATAAGACCTTAAGAGGTCCAAGAGGCGGCGCTATTCTTTGCAAGGCACAATATGCAAAGGATGTTGATAAAACAATATTCCCAGGTATCCAAGGCGGACCATTAATGCATATTATAGCCGCTAAGGCAGTATGCTTCAAGGAAGCTGCTTCAGAGGAATTTAAAAAGTATCAGCAAAACGTATTAGACAATGCAAAAACTCTTGCAGCAGCGCTTATGGAAAGAGGCTTCAACCTTGTATCCGGAGGTACTGACAACCACTTAATGCTTGTAGACCTTAGAAACAAAGGTGTTACTGGCAAGGAAGCAGAGCATTTGCTTGATGAAATAGGCATTACAGTAAACAAGAACACTGTGCCTTTTGAAACACAAAGCCCATTTGTAACTAGTGGTATCCGTATAGGTACTCCAGCTACAACCAGCAAAGGCTTTGGTAAAGAAGAAATGGTTGAGATAGCTGAGATCATCAACTGGACTATAGAAAACAAGGATGGAGATCTTACTCCAGCCAAAGAAAGAGTTGCAGCAATCTGCAAGAGATTCTAATTAAATATTAGGGCTGACCTCAGGTCACCCACTAAAAAAAGGTTCTGAACATATCGTTCAGAACCTTTTTGTTATAATTACTCGCCAAACATCTGTCCCCTGTTCTAAATATTCATAATCATATTCATCAGGATAATCAAGTGTGAATTTGTACTTCAATAGATGCTGAAGATCATGGTCGTTTGTAAGTTCTAGTTTTTCTCCTGCCTTCAAGCTCTCAAAGGTTTCTGCTACAGTAGGGTACCTAACTATAGGGTCAAGCTCTCTAATGTCTATCTTTCTTAATCCCGACATAAAACTACTTCACCTCGAAACACTGCTTTTGAATATAGTTTTAATTTATTTTGGTGTTTTATGCAATGAATATCATAAAGATGCTGAGCCTGTGGTCGAATTTTAATTATGTAGCGGAATAATCTTTACTTGTGAGAATATATTCTTTGCTTAAGGAACGAATTTTCCTCCAACGGCTTCAATAGCACCAGAAACCTTGCTTTGAGGGCTGTAGCTCTGGGGCAAGGCAAAGCAAGTTTCTTCGGGGGTATTCCTCTTGGGCGATGAAGCCTTATTCCAGAAAGTTATTCCTTAATCAAAGCATTGAGTGCTCTTTATTAATATGAACACTGTTGAAGCTCCTATGGCATCCTTATGATACAGTCGAATTTTAAGATTCTTCACTTTAATCCTTCTCTACACTCAGGATGACAACTAGTACTTCCTCATATCTGATTTAATAAGTCATCTCCATCGTCCTCAAAATGTTAAATAATGTTCTGTTAACAGGCGTATCTACCCCATATTGCTTACCTAGCTCACATACTGTGCCTGATAGCATCTCTACCTCTGTCTTGCGTTTTGCTTCTACGTCCTGCAGCATGGAGGTTTTTGAGTCTGGAGACTGTCTTTTTACTAGGTTAACATAGTTATCAATTTCTTCTTCCTTCAAATGAATGCCGGTTTTATTGGATAACTCTAATACCTCTTTCATTGCTGCCCGTAGAAGGTCTTCGGCCTCTTTGACCTCTTGAAATACCTTATATGTCGCCTTTAATATTGCTGAGGTCTGGTTTATCCCTACGTTAAACATAAACTTTCCCCAAAGTGCGTACAGCATATTTTCAGGTATTACATATGCGATACTTGCTTTATCAAATAAATCTTTTACTGTAGTAACCTTATTAGAATGGATTACATTGCTTTCTTCTCCAAAGAAGATTTTTGCAGTGCTGGAATACTTAGAATTTGTATCTTGTCTCTCGGCATCAATAGCCAATACCATACCATACAGCAGCTTATCCATGCCATATATCTCACCAAGCTGTTTTTCACTTGTGATTCCATTCATCAAGGAAATGATAATTGTATTTGGTCCGACATGATTTTTAATATCCTTTATTGCTTGCTGAAGCTGATGGAATTTCACAGAAACAATGATTAAATCTGCGGGTTCTACAAGTTCTTCAGGCTTCACGTAATTAAAATTATAGTTTTTGCCATTCACTACATAAGGCTGTGCCTTATATCTTTCAATCCTTGCCGCATCTGCTATTACTTGCAGACACTTTGGGTCCATATCATGCAGCTTACTGGCATAGGCAGATCCCACCGCCCCTATACCTATAATTGAAATTCTCTTAATTTCTCCCATGCTACCACCTCATATATTAATTTACTTTTCAAAGCCTATTATTGCTGCTCCTATTGCACCTAGATATTGAGATTGCTCTGATGTAATAATCTCCACGCCAAGCCTTTCACTTAAGTACTCTCGGAGTAAAAGGTTTTTTGAAACACCTCCAGAAAAGAAAACCTTGTTCTGGGCTCCTACCCGACTTACTAAGGAGTAGGTTTTTTTGCATACAGACTGCAGAAGTCCCGCCGCAATACTCTCCTTTGAGGCTCCGCTGGCCATCAAGCTTATGACCTCCGACTCTGCAAATACAGTACACATGCTGTTGATGTTTTGAGGCTCAGCCCCTCTGCCTATACTTGACAGCTCGCTTACATCTATTTCAAGGGCATGGGCCATAACTTGCAAGAATCGCCCTGTGCCTGCAGCGCATTTGTCATTCATAAGGAAATCCTTTATGCTTCCATCCCCATCCAACTTTATTACCTTGCTGTCTTGCCCGCCTATATCAATAACTGTTCTAATACCGGCATCAAGATAGTGTGCACCTTTGCCGTGGCAGGTTATCTCAGTGACCTTATGATCAATAAAGGGCAAAGCAATTCTGCCATAACCTGTACCAACAATCATTCTTATGTTGTTTTTATCTATTTTAGCATTATCTACAAGCAAATTAAAAAGGGTAATACCAGACTCCTTAGGACTCCAGCCTGTCGGAATCATCTCTTTCGCTATTACATTCTGTCCGTCAAATATTACTGCCTTGGCGGCAACGGAACCTACGTCGATTCCAATACTATACATAATAGTTCTCCCTTCATAGGTTTTCATAAATACATCTTATCATAAATAAGAATGCACCTCCAAATGTTAGATGTTCTATCATTTGGAGGTGCACTTCATTTTAACTGCTTACGGAACGCTGTGGGCAGCGTCCCCTACGATTATATTGTTTCTATAAAGGCTTCCACTCTTGTCTTTATTTGTCCTGCATCTGAATCAGAATAATCTGTTTCAATTTGTATGAAGGGAAGATTTAGCTTTTCCTTTACAAAGTTTTTAACTGTAAAGGACTCAATGTTGTATGTATGACATGCCTGCCAAGTCAAATCAACTACTCCGTCCACCTGATATTCTTTTGCCAGTCTTTCAATTAAATCAAGTCTTCCATTGTTGTTAGACATACATGAGCATGGTGTAGACAGATATTTTTGTGCCAATGCAGTGATTGGATCTATATCTTCGTCAACCATTACGTCTAAGCCCTTGTATCCTGTACAATTTTCTAGAGCAACTACACTAGCTCCTGATTCTTCAAGTATCTTAAGCACCTTTTCAGAGCCGCTGCCAATAGGACAGCCTGTAAGTAGTATTCTTGGAGCCTTTTCGTCAAATGCGTAAATTCCCTTTGACATTTGCTCTTCAACTTCTTTTATAACTCTTTCTATAAGCTCTATACCCGCTTCTTTATCTACATTGAAGCCCTTTAACCATTGTGAAAGCATCATATCCATACCAGTCATAGGTGCAGGCTTATGTGCATTCAACTTATGCAGCTTCTTCATTGCACTTCTTTCTCTATTCATAAGCTTTATAGCAGCTTTTAACTTTTCATCTGTGATTTCAACGTTGAATTGTTTTTCCAAGAAGCTCTTAAAGCGATTCATTTCATTCTTCCATAACTCCAATGCTTCTTCGCCCTCCGCTGTTTGAGGAAGATTCATTATGTGCATGGGCTTAATTTTACCCATTAACTCATACATTTTCTTTTTACCATCACAAGTTGTTTCAGCCAATAATACATCAGAGAAATGGAAATATGGACATTTTCCTGTAACAGCAAAACCGTAGCTGGACTTAATCAGAGGGCAAACATTTCTAGGCAATTCCTTCTCTGCATCCTCAATAGGCTCTTGTTTTGTGCCGCAAAGTGTAACTGTAATCGCATCGGCTGCCATTGCTATCTCCTGTGGTGAGAAAACACAATACATGCCAACTACCTTTTTGCCTGCCTCACTGGCTTCCTTGATTTTAACTGAGTTAATCCCTCTTAATGCTTCTACTTCTTCCATAATTGCTGGTCTCATCATTAATTCCCCCTTAAATACGTATATACATATTAAGTGTAACAGCCAGCAGTCTTGCGAACAAGCAATTTCAAGGCCTTGCCCTATTGAAAAAATCTATAGCTGTACAACAATCCATAGACCAATTCCATAATATTACCATTTTTTACTTTTGACAATTAGAGCCTGTCACCTTTTCTCGTACTTGTACATATATAATTACAAAGGGATAAAAGGAGGTGTTATTTTGGAAAAGGTGTATGATTACGAAGGTAGAATGCATGGATATGTTGAGAATGATATAATCTACGACAATTACAACCGTATTGCCGGCTATACTGATGGTTCTGTGATTTATAATAGAGCTTATTCCCCCCTGGCATATGTAGGTGACGGTTATATTCGCAGAATGGACGGTACCCCCCTGGGACAATACAGAGAATCTAGATTATACGATATGAACGGTAATTATATTGGCTATGGAAACTCTGGCTTTAGGGGACTTCTTGGCGCATCACTATTGCTATTACTCTTTGGAAGCTTCTTCAGCCGCAGATTCTAAGGTATAAGTTTGTTATTAAACACTACACATTAAAAAGACCCGCAATTTATTTGCGAGTCTTTTAATGTGCTATTTTACCAAGTATTTAAGAAATCCATAACCCTCCTGCTCCATTTGTTCAAGAGGTATGAACCTCAAAGAAGCACCATTGATACAAAACCTTAATCCCCCAGTTTCCCTTGGACCATCTTCAAATACATGTCCTAAATGTGAATCGCCACTTCTGCTTTTAACCTCAGTGCGAACCATGCTATAGCTTTTGTCCTTCTCATAAGCAAGAACCTCCGGTACAATTGGCTTTGTGAAACTTGGCCATCCACACCCTGATTCAAACTTATCTGTGGATGAAAACAAAGGTTCCCCAGTTGCAATATCCACATAAATTCCTTTTTTAGTACTGTTCCAATACTCATTGGAATAAGGTCTTTCAGTTTCACTTTCCTGAGTAACTTGGTATTGGGTATCTGTAAGTACCTTTTTTAACACTTCATCCCTAGGCTTCTCATATTTCTTCGGGTCAATAACTACCAGCTGATCTCTCAAAAGGCTAAAGTCAATGTGGCAGTAGCCCCCAGGATTTTTATCTAAATAATCCTGATGATAGTCCTCAGCTAAATAGTAATTCTTAAGAGGTAATACCTCTGTCTGTATAGCTTTTGCATATTTTTTCTGCTCCAGTGTCATAACTTCTTCAATAACTGCCTTATCGCTTTCATCCTTATAATAGATGCCACTACGGTATTGATTTCCTATATCATTCCCCTGTTTATCTTTCTCTGTTGGATCTATGATTTTAAATAAATGCAATAGCAATGTCTTAAGTTCCACTCTATCTGGATCATAGCGCACATGGACAGCCTCTGTGTAACCGGTCTTGCCACTGCTTACTTCTTTATAGCTCGGGTTTTCCTTGTCACCGTTAGCATAGCCTGAAGTAACATCATATACCCCATATATTCTAGACATATAAGTCTCTACACCCCAAAAGCATCCCCCTGCAAACCATATTTCCTTCAATTTGCTTACATCATATTTTATATTTAGATTCGGATTTTCAGGAATCATTGTATTGTCCTCCTTTACACTTTTATTTGCAACTACTGCATTTAGTTTGCCTTTCATACAGCCTGATAATACTACAACAATGACTATCAAACCTATAAGGAGTATCAGTAGCTTAATTAACTTCATTTAATATCTCCTTTTTGCAACAAATTTACTTCGTATAATATTTATTAAATAATAATTATTATCTAATATAATAATAACAATTATTTCCTATTTGGTCAACTGAAGCATGATATCAGTTACATACTTTGAAGTTATCCTAGATATTGATGTGCAAAAACTAATATTAGCCAGCATTGAGGGTATTATCAAAGAAGTAATCTCACAATTTCATAATCTCATATAATTTCTAATATATATTATGATATGAAGTATTCATCAAATATCAGCACATACACACTGCTGAAATTAGGAGGTATAATATGATCGACTGTCCCTATAACGAATATGTAAGAAGCCTTCGTGCACAATACCGTATAACTATAAATGTAAAAGAAAAACACCTATACCTCATACGTGACGGAAAAATATTCAAATCATATCCTGTAGCAGTCGGTAAACCCGCCTCACCTACCCCTAAAGGTACTTTCAAAATTGAAAACGTAGGAATAAATCCCGGAGGACCTTTTGGAGTAAGATGGTTAGGGTTAGACGCGCCCTATGGTGACTATGGTATCCATGGCACCAACAATCCTTCCTCCATAGGCAAGGAAATTTCAAATGGATGCATCAGAATGCAAAATAGAGATATACTTGATTTGGTTAAATATGTGTGGGTAGGGACTGTTGTAAAGATTGTGTAAAAATAAAACGGAATGAATTTCCAACTTAATGGATATTCATTCCGTTTTATTTCTCCCAAGGGGTTTGCGGCAAAGAAGGCTCTTACAAACCAACGAATTAATTATGTATATTAGCCGTTATATTCCACAAGCACCGCATTATCAATTACAGGGCAGGACGTCAAGGACTTCATTAGATTCTCATGATTTCCACGCAACTCCAACGTCAGTTCAACGGAGACCTTGGTGTAATTTCTGTTTTTGAGCTTATTACGAGATCCCCTAAGCAAAGACTGTACTGTTTCCTCGTGTTCAGGTGCATACCTCAGTATCAGCAGATAGCGGCTATTAGGCTTGCGTATGAAGGTCATGAGGATGTACAGAGCTGCAATCATACAAGTGACCATAAGTGCTACCAAATATAGCCGTGCTCCCGCAGTCAGTCCAGCTGCAACACCCCAGTACAAGAAGCCTACATCTAATGGGTCTTTAACCGCCGCTCGAAAACGGACAATACTCAAAGCCCCCACCATACCTAGTGACAGTATAAGATTTGCGCCGATCGTAACAATGATAAATGCCGTAATAACAGTAACCAACATAAGTAAGGTGTTAAAGTTTTCATTATACACCCCACCTCGGTAGAAAAAACGATAGACCAAATAAATAATCAAGCCGCATACCATGGCTACAAACATGGTAGTCAGTATACTCTGCGCACTTAAGCTCTCAATTTGTGAAGCTTGACGGATTATATCCTGTAGTTCAGAAAACATGTTGATGTACCTCCCATAAACGTTCTCGTGCAATGCAATATTTAGAAATTGCTAAGCGGTTTAATATGATGTCCGAAAAAAGCTCTGATACCACACTTGGCAAAAACTCGTCGTATTTAATCTCCAAAATGGTATCGGACATGATTGCGTAATCTTTACCCCACGGTTCAAGCGTGCTTGATGCCGATAAGTGGCTATCAAAGGTGATACGGACATTCCCTGCTTGATAAGTATAAGCTTCACGTTCAAAACTCACTACAACAACAGGTCGCATTAAACGTGTCCTTTGCAGCGTATTGAACATTAGCCAAGCTTGTTCGGTAAAATCCCTAGCAAACGAATAATTTTTATCCAACATGCTCTGTAAGTGATAAGGCAATAGAACTGCGGTCTCCTTACAGGATAAGTTCCCGCGTTTAATTTTACATTCAAATCGCAGATTGTTTTGTTCTTGATTATAAAAGCGTACCCTGAATTTTTCACGGGCAAAAACACCGTCCTGCTTATCGTGATAAGCTGTGTCATATTGGTCATCAAAGTATACACTTGTTACATGATATGAACCCTTTGCATTTACATCCTTGTCCAACAAAGCCGATACACGACTAGTAAGTATCTGCTTCATATATGGTGTAATCAGATATTTAATTTCGTGCCTAAACTGCAAATTGACACCCCCTGTGTACAAAGAAAATATCATTATTCTACTATTTTATAATCAAGTACTTGTCCAAATCCATCGGATAAAATAATGACCTCTTTTAGCTGTATATTAAAGTTTAGCTGCGGTGTAAATAATACTGTGTTGCTAGAAATCATGCTTCCCACAATCGTAACGGTTTCCCCGGACTGTATTCTCATAGGCGTAAACGCCCAGCGTGTCATATCCGAGGCATCATCCGTCAAGTAAAAGCCCTTCGTGCTAATTTCTGTGTTTGTGTTATTTCGAAGTATAACCTTGTTTCTGCTTTCCGACACTTCAATCAATTGCAATGGGGGTAGCTCCACATGGGTTTGTTGCTCCAGCAACACTTGTCCATTTTGAACATCCTTATACGTGATATCCAACTGTTCTTGACTAGTTGAAACGCCGTTCACAAGCCAACTGTCAAAAACTTCATAGCGTGAAAGTTTGGGAGCAATTGCAACCTTGCTGCCAAGTGGATACGTACATTTACTAATTCCTTTAATTATAACCTCAAAGGTTTCTGAATACCCTAATTTGCTTTTTACTTGCGGAAGAAAGGATTCCCAACGTTTATGCGCAAACATCAATATATTGTTATCCTTGGTAAGTAATGACGAAAACTTGCCAGCGGTCTGTGCTGCTTGAACTTCATGTCTGGACTTCTCATAAATGTCGTCCAGCACTTCCTCAACATGTTCTGGCGTCATTACGCCATTGGCAAGCTCGGATAAAATAGCAAGAAATTGATTTGCCGCATCTGGACGTTTAAGCAGTGCAGTTAATAGGGGACTATTTTCTTCACTGTCACCAAGCAGCCTTTCAAGTGTAGGCTGTTCATCTGGCATAAATCCGAAGGTGCGGTCTAAGTCGTACATAATGTATCGCCACCGTCCATCAAGATATGGGTTCAGATTAGGTGCATTTGTATCCCCAGTGTACCGCCACCGCTTTAAATTGTTATGAGGCCAGTCACTGTTTCCAAAGTATAGTTCCAGTGCATAATAATGCAAGAAATTATCGATATCAAGAAGCTTACTGAGCTCCTCAAATGTTTGCTCATTGGTCAAGTCTTTGTGAGCATAATCATTAAGGGCTTCCAAGTCTGCCACAGCCTCCGGCGACCCCTCATCCAATCTTGTTTCGCCAACGCCTACAATATCAAAGGTTGGCTCGGGAGCATTATAGCTTTCTTGTAGGGTTTTCTCATTTATTAACTGTTCCAAAAACGAGAATCCATAGAATTTCCCATTTAAAAAAACAACTACCGGGCGGAAGAATAAGGTTTCATGAAATCCTGCATCACGGGCAAAACGGCTAGCCACCTCATTGTTCAGCATTGGCGTCCCCTCATAATTGGAGGCATTTCTAAGTACCAAGCTGTCATACCCCTTAATAGGTGAACTATAGGAATCAAACTTCTCGTCCTCAGTAAAAAAATCATAATCAAATTTGCCCTTACCGGACTCATATTCATTACGTGCTATAAGCCGAATAGACTTTTGCTCCAGACTACGCGCCCAGCCGCCATTAGTACGTATTCCGGCATTTTGACTGATTACCTGTTTGCCGTCTGGTTCAAACATTTCCACGTATATAGAGCGTTCGTATAAACGTCCCCTCATATTATAGTTGGCGGGATGATAATGGAAAATTTCCTCATCAGGGTGAGCCAAAACATAATCGTCTCGGAGCTTTCCCTCTGCAAAGATTCCCGTTTCATAATCATATAAATTATAAGGATCAGTAGAAATTGAAACAACCAATGTGGAAAACCGTGAGTGTACACTTTTTCCAACAAAATATGTATGAGTTATTGCAGCACTTTCCTTGTTGCCCCTTACTGCAATAGCACGTAGCACCTTGGCATTCATTGCATCTTCGGCCTTAATTTCAATTGGTTTATAATACCTTTCGCTTACAATTGAAGGCTCTGAACCATCCAAGGTATAATAAATACTGTCCTTTGGATTCGAAGGCGTTATTGATACTTGAATGGTATCCTCATAAAAATATTCTTTATGTGAGAGCTTGATGCCTTGTTCAGCAGCGGTTGGTGCTACAGCTTTCGTTGATGCTGGTATTGACGGTATTTCCTGAATACCGCCAAAAAAACTTAGTGAAGTAATACAAATTATTGCAACCATCACGGTTGCGACTATGTATCTCATGGCATCCTCACTTTCTGTAGTTTATGATTATGTATACACAAAAAAACACTTTTTATATTAATAGCGTCAAATTCAAGTGCCGTCTCCATTTTAACAACCGATATACCTAATTGCAAGTATTATTATGTATACAGAAATGAAATCTGAGTCCAAGTTGTGTTAAAATAGAACTGGAATGATAGATGTCTTAAGCATCAGCTGGATGCCTTTTAAATATTAGATAAGGTATGCTATTCAGTTGTTTGGTATGTGCTTCCTGGAAGTATATTTGGGTATATCTGACTCTTTGCCAATTATGTATTAGCTCTTCCCTTCCAGGGACTTTTCACGTATTATATTAATTGGTTGGAGGCTACTAATTATAAAGTGTTGTTATAGTCGTTGATAACCTTGAAAGGAGTTGGTACCTTGTTGCGCACAAGAAAAAAAAGAATAATCAGCATCGTTCTGATTCTACTAGTGATTGTAGCATCCACATTGTACTTACTTGCAGACCGCTACTTAATTGAACATGTCGAAGGTCGTGTGCTGGATGTACAACCTATCGAGACGGCAGCAAAAGTCCCAAACAATATCAGCTTTGATGACTGGAACTATAAAAGCGACAATATTCAAATAAAAATTGATAAGGTTCAAACAGGCTCAGGTAGTGATTTAGTTACTTATTTTATGGCTGATATAAGTTTAAAGGATGTCTCAAGCTTGAAATCCGCATTTGCAGAAAATACCTTTGGACGAAATATTATCGAGTTTACTTCAAAAATTGCTGCTGATAACAATGCAATTCTTGCTATAAATGGTGACTATTATGGTTTTCGCAGCGATGGAATACTTATTCGCAATGGCAATGTATACAGAGATATACCAACTCGCTTCGGTGCAGCTTTCTTTGAAGATGGTACATTGCAAAGCTATGATGAGAAAGATTCTTCCTCTGCAAAATTGCTAGAAAAAGGTGCCACAAATACCCTTTCTTTTGGGCCAGTACTGCTTAATAAGGGCAGAATTACCAGTGACTTTAATAACACTGTCATAGATACAAACTTTGGAAATAAGTCTATTCAGGGCACTAATCCACGAACAGGTGTGGGAATGATTTCTCCCAATCATTTTGTCTTTGTAGTGGTGGATGGACGTATGGACAATTACAGTAAAGGTATGACCTTATCTGAATTTGCTCAGTTGTTTGCTGATTTAGGCTGTCAAGAAGCCTATAACCTGGATGGAGGTGGTTCCTCAACCATGTATTTTATGGGCAGGATCGTCAATAACCCTCTAGGAAAAAACAAGGAGCGAGGAGTTAGCGACATCATTTATATAAAGTAAAGAATTAGCCAATAAACGCTATGCTAGGAAAAGGAGGTGCACTAGCTTGACTATATTGATTCCAGCCTATGAGCCTGATGAAAGGCTTCTCATTCTTATAGAAAAACTGAAAGCTCGCTGCAGCTTTAATATTATAGTGATAGATGATGGCAGCGGAGATAGCTACACAACTTTATTTGAAAAGGCTCGAGAAAATGGCTGTGTAGTTTTGACTCACTCCATAAATAAGGGAAAAGGCAATGCCTTAAAAACTGGCTTCCGATATCTTAAACAGTCTGGGGAACAAGACGGGGTCGTCTGCGCTGACTGTGATGGACAGCATCAAGTAGAGGACATCTTAAAAATTGCAAATTCAATTTCAAAATACAGCAACAAAATTATTATTGGATGTAGGCGTTTTACTGGAAAAGTCCCGATTCGAAGCCGTTTTGGCAACTCAGTTACCAGGATTATTTATACTGCTGCTACAGGCAATAGACTTCTTGATACGCAAACAGGACTTCGGGGGTACCCCTCATCCATGTTCGATTGGCTTTGCGGCATCTCCGGTGAGCGTTTTGAGTATGAAATGAATGTGCTTTTGGCGGCTTCACAAGCAAGCTATCAGCTTCAAGAGGTTAATATAGAAACAATCTATCGTGATAATAATAAATCATCTCATTTTAGAGTTATTGTAGATTCATTCAGAGTATATCTACCCTTTCTAAAGTTTGGTGCAACAGCTATAATATCAGCGATACTTGATATGGCTTTACTCTTAATTATAAGCTTTGCATCTTCCAATCTATTTCTAGCTGCTGTTGGAGCTCGTTTATGCAGCTCGATATTTAATTATACTATGAACAAGACTTTTGTATTTCAAAAGCCTGGCGTTAACTCTATGCATAAATCATTGCCTAAATACTTTCTACTTGCTATTATAGTTTTTTCTATGAATTATACTCTACTATACACATTGAATAAAGGTTTACTGATTCCCTTGTTTTTTGCAAAGCTGTTTACAGAAGCCATTGTTTTTATATTTAGCTATTGGTCCCAGCGTAAATTTGTATTTATCTAATTAGCTTTACTAAAGTTATTAGGCAAGCCTGTCTCATCTACCTTAAAAGGCACCTTTAAAATTGAAAACTGTATAACTTTGGTGTCAAGAACATACCCTTATAATTATCTTAGTAATCACTGCAAAAGAGGTGTTTTATGGGAGCAATATTAGGACTTTTAGTTATTTTTATATGTTTTATAATTATTGGGATTATTCTTTATAGACTAGCAAGTTCAGTAGGTTCAAAAATCTTTCATTTCCTCCGAAAACTATTTCTGAGATCTGGAGATATATAGAGTCTTGTCTTAGTGCAATTACAAAGCAAAAGGAGCAATGGGGTATTCCCATTGCTCCTTTTTTACTAGGCGCCTATCACAGTCCATACTCAGCTACAGATTCTAAATAAAAATAAAATAATACTCCCCGCTCTGTATTGCTTACTCCATATTGACTTTGATGCAGTTGAAGAATATTCTTCACTATAGATAAGCCGAGGCCAGTGCCTCCTGTTTTACGATCACGAGATTCATCCAATCTGTAAAATCTATCCCAAATTTTATCCAATTTGTCCTCTGGAATAATCTCTCCATAATTTTCTACCATTACTTTGACCTTATTATCTACCTTCAATAGGTTTATTTCTACATAACCACCCTTCCCAGTATATAGTATTGCATTACTAACAAGGTTCTTTAATACCTGCTCTATGCGACCTTTATCAGCTTTTACAAATAAACCCTCATCAGCATGCTTTAAATTAACTTCTATACCCTTCTCTTCTGATAAATAATTAAGCTTTACTCTGACTGAGTCTACCATTTCATGAATGTCAAAGGACGCTACATCTAAAGAAATACTTTGAGACTCTAGTTTTGATAAATCCAGCATATCACGGACGAGACCCTCCATCTTCACAGATTCATCCATTATTACGTCAATATAATAATCTTCTTTATCCTTAGATACACAATCCTTTATACCCTCTGCATAGCTTTTGATAATAGAAAGCGGAGTCTTTAGCTCATGAGAAACTCCTGAAATGAACTCCTTTCTCATAACTTCCAGCTTTCTTTCCTTTTCGATATCCTGTACAAGCTGCTGATTAACAAGATTCAGTTGTTCTATCTTTTCCTTGAGATTCCTAGACAGCGTGTTAATACTAGAGGAAAGTCCTCCAATTTCATCATTGGACACTACTGCTAATTGCTCTGCAAAGTTCATTTCAGACATTTTAAGTGCAACCCTATTTATATTGATAAGAGGTCTGGCTATCATTCTTGAATAGATAAAGGAAAGCACTATGATAAATATAAGTGCACCTGCAAATGCATAGATATAATAGTCTCTCATAGCTTCCACCGCTTCATCTACGGGTTGCAGTGATGACATTGAAAATAACATTTCATGGATTATTCCATTTTTAAATAAAGGCATAACAAATATCACATTCTTTATTCCATTGGAAGGGTCTGTATATTGGTAACGAATAACTTTATTAGGCTGCAGCTCTATTTCATTGGTTTTAGACAACCAAAACCAATTATCTACTGCATTTAAAAGCATACTAGTGCGGTAAGGCAGTAAAAAGTCCATTTTTGAAGGCATGTCTAGCTTAGTAACAGTTCCGACAACCTTTCTGTTTGCTATGCTGACAACATTATCCTTACTGCTAAATACATGAGTATTCTCTGCCTCCTTGCCCGGGATGATTATTTTCCCCTCTTCGGGTATATAAGTAAAATTAATCCCTTTATCTATGGGCTCTAAACTTATTGAGCTAACCACGGGCGTTTTGATAGCCGCACCGCTGGCTACTAAGCTATTGCCATTTTCCCATTTATAGCTATTTGCTTCAATGCTTGAAATGCCGACCATCTTATTATCTGAGTTAAAGAACACCCCTTCAATGGTTGCTTCAGTTCCTACCTTAAGGTTAAGCTTCTCCAAGCCTTCAGAGTAAGCAACATTATTAAGTGGTACGATAATTTTCTTCCCTGCCGAAGTATCTAGGGTGACTTCATAGGTATTCATATATTTCAACATGCCATATTGATCTAGAATCGCCATTTGCGCATTGTTGTTTTCTACAAATTTTTTGGTATTTGTACCGACTTGTTTATCTGACCAATTGCCATTATTATATTGTTTCGCAAAGTCTTCAAGGCTTCCCTGTACCCTCTCTGCTTTTCTATCTATATAGAACTTCCCAAAAAATAGAGATTGGCCTATCATAGAAAGAATAAGAAACAATAAGAAAAATACACTTGTAAGAGCAAACAATTTAAAAACGATACTTCTATTCTTCATTTTTCCACCTCAAATTTATAGCCTGAACGTATAATTGTTGCAATATTACCTGCTTTATCTCCCAGCTTCCCTCTGAGCTTCTTGATATGAGTATCCACGGTTCTGAGATCCCCATAATAGTCGTAGCCCCAAACGCTGTTTAAGATCTTGTCCCTGGATAAAACCATCCCCTTGTTTTCTACAAGATACAAAAGCAACTCATATTCCTTATGAGCCAGGTCAATGGACTTCTCATCAATTTTGACGGTGTGAGAAGGCTTGTTGATTGACAGGCCACCGATATTGATAGTACCATCTGGGCTACCAGTATTTTTCTCAGTCCTCTTAAGCAGGGTTTTCACTTTAGCTACAAGCACCTTGGGACTAAAGGGTTTTGTCATATAATCATCAGCACCTAATTCATATCCTAATAGCTTGTCCTCTTCCTCTTCTCTTGCAGTTAAAATAATTATAGGAACATCAGAGGTGTTTCGCACCCTTTTGCAAACTGACCATCCATCCAACTTGGGCATCATTATATCCAATATAAGCAGATCCACATTATTGGTTTCCAGTGTTTCTAGAGCTTGCCTGCCATCTTCTGCTTCTAAAACAGTGAATCCTTCATTTTTAAAATAATCAGATATGATTTCACGTATCCTGCTTTCGTCTTCCACCAGCAAAACGCATTTATCCATATTATTAATTCCTTTCGGCCTTTGAATGTGAAATACAAGTACCTGATTTTAACTTCAGGTACTTGTATTTTATTTTATATCATCTATATCAAAATTTAAATCTGTTTATCAGTATTAAAATTGTTAATTATTAGGTTGGAGCTGGATTCGTAATGGTTTATGAATCTCCATCATGTTTTTTTGCAAATCTATTGTTACTCCATTGGCTGTGATTTTTTGAGCAGGAAATAGGACGTCGTCCTTATCCAACTTGAGCACTTCATCTTGGTCAAATGCCTTAACTATAATGTCTTGCTTGTTTATAAAAGCATCTTCTGGTAAACCTTTAAACTCTGCTTCAATACTTAAGACAACTGGTGCAGTGGAAAATACAACGTCATTTTGTCCATCCTTATTGCCAATCATTTTTTCAAAATCCGGACCTTCCACCGTAATACTGTTTCCAGCTTTAAGATTCATAGATTTGAATTCCTTTGAATCCGCAATCATACCAGTCGGTACTATGTATACCTTGCTATCTTCTCCAGTAATTCTTATGCCGAATTCATTTACTTCTTTTACAGTTCCCTTTACTTCCTTTGTCTCAATCTTCACTGCCTCTGCAGCAAAGCTGGTCATAATCTTTTGCAGCTCAATGGTTACACCATTTGCAGTTATCTTTTCAGCAGGGAATATGCTTTCATTTTCATTTAATTTGGAGACTTCAAATTTCTCGTGTTTCTGAGCAAGTCTTCCTTCTGCACTTATACCAGCTTTTACAGCTTTTTCAACCACACCAGCTTCGTTGAAAATTACAACATTCTTTTGAATTCCAGTATTCTCATCTAATTTGATTGAAACTGGCTGTTTGCTTTTCATTTTCTCAAAATCAAATCCTTCAACAGTAATGCTATTGCCAACTTTAAGATTCAGGGATTTGTACTCCTTTGAATCCATTAGCATTCCAGTTGGAACAACATATACCTTTTTATCTTCTGCCTGCATTTTGATTCCGAAATAGTTTATTTCCTGTACAGTCCCTTTTATTGTCTTGGTTTCGGGTTTCACTTGATTGGTATTTGCTATTACAACATTTCCTTGCTTTATATTGATTGCATTTTTTGTCATCATAACATTGCTGCTATTGTCTGCATATGCAGTAAGGCATAAGGATGCTGTCATTGCTGCTACCACTCCAAGAGTCACTATTTTTTTCATTTTCTTTCCTCCTTGTTTTTCGTTATTCTGCTGCTTAATCCGAGCTACAATCTGATTATAAGAGTCCCATGTGTCCTCTCTGTGAAGTGCTTATGGAGTTTAGATGAATCTTCATTCAATCATAAATGGGCATCATTGCCATTGACTAAAAAGCATTCAGTCATTAGAATGTATTATGGTAATTAATATGTGTGGATGAAGATTGTTGGAGATATCTTAATTGAAACCGTAGAAGAAAGGAATAAAGGTGGCTAACCATTTATTCTGAAGCTTTCAGGTCTTGTACAATAATCGGACATAACCCTGGAGAGATCACTTAAATGTGGCATCAAAGGAGCAACTTTTAGAAGGAAACTTTCAGATAAAAGGACAGGGAATAAAATAGCATTGTTCGTCATGCTATTTTATTCTCTGTCCTTTATTTTCTTCAAATTTATAAAGAAGACTTTATATACACATATTATTATTAATTATCTTTTAAAAATATAAATAAGGAAGGAAGGGTGTATTAATTTTGGAATCAAATAAAAAATCAAGCAAAGCATCAAGTGCATTAGCTCTAAAAAAAGAAATTGGTTTGATGGAAGCTATTACAATGGTTATAGGCGTAGTAATAGGCTCAGGAATTTTCTTTAAGGCATCTTCAGTATTTAGAAATGCAGGTTCCCCAACTCTAGGTATTCTAGCGTGGGTAGTCGGAGGTATTATTACAATAGCCTCTGCACTTACTATAGCTGAGATTGCTGCAGCTATCCCTAAGACAGGCGGTATATTTGTATACTTAAAGGAGCTTTACAGTGAGAAATGGGCATTCTTGTTTGGATGGGTACAAGCTGTAATTTATGTTCCTGGTGTTGCCGCTGCATTGTCTATCGTATTTGTAACTCAAGCAACATATTTCATAGCCCTAACAGCAGTACAACAAAAATTACTAGCAATTTTTATGATATTTTTTATAACTTTTATAAATATACTATCAACCAAGCTGGGTAGTAGAGTACAATTTGTATCAACAATAGCAAAGCTTATCCCGATATTTGTTATTATTGTTTTTGGATTATTAAAAGGTGAAGCAAATAGCATGGCAGCTTCCACATCAGCAGTAGCTTCTACTGGATTAGCAGGCTTTGGAGCGGCTATACTTGGAACCCTTTGGGCTTATGATGGCTGGGTTGGAGTTGGAAACATGGCTGGCGAGCTTAAGAATCCTAAGAAGGATATTCCTAGATCTATAATTATAGGACTTACTGTTATCATAGCTGTTTATATATTGATAAATCTTGCAATTGTAAACATCATGCCTGTTGCTGATGTTATAGCTTCTGAAAAAGCAGCTTCCGATGCTGCAGTTATACTATTTGGTAATGGCGGAGCAGCCTTGATTGCTGCCGGCATAATGATATCCATATTTGGTGCACTAAATGGTTATTTGATGACCGGTGTGAGAGTTCCCTTTGCTATGGCACAAGATAATCTGTTTCCATTTGCAAAGTTTTTCGGAAAAATCAGTGACAAGTTCAGAACTCCTGTCAATGCATTATTATTTGAAGCAGTTCTAGCTACTTTGTATGTACTTAGTGGTTCCTTCGAAACTCTTACTAATCTAGCTGTATTTGCAGTGTGGATATTCTTTGTTATGGCAGTATACGGAATATTTATTTTGAGATCAAAGCACAAACATATCGAAAGACCTTACAAAGTACCACTATTCCCTATTGTTCCTATTATAGGTATAGCAGGGGGAATATATATATTAATCAGTACCCTTATCACTACTACGTCCTACGCATTGTTCGGCTTAGCTATAACAGCCTTAGGACTTCCTGTTTACTTTATAATAAAGAAGAGAAATAAGTAATAAGATATTTAGTCATTGATTTATTTATAAAAGGACAATGGGTCAGTTCAAACTGATCCATTGTCCTTTTTATTTAATGTCCCTATCACTGTTTTATTAATTGCGTTTAATTATATGCACCTTAGACACTGGTTTAACTCCAATGATGTATTTTGATACTGGCGTTAAGCGAATCAGATAGCATATTGCGAAGGATAAAACACAAGTTATTATAAATATAATAATGCCGGATATCAAGTAGCTTTCTATAGGCACCCATCTTCTAAATTGAGGTGCCGCATGTTGAAGTACAATAACGTGAACTAAATATGCACCGTAAGAAAGCGCCCCTAGATCTAATATGATACTACTTAGCTTCGCTGTCCTTTTGCTGATATAAAGCGAGATGATATATACCACAACTATGGTTTGCATCATATAGAGTATATACAATGCATGATTATAACTAATTCGAGGGAAATGCGCCGGTAGGATATTACATATCTGCGTATAGTACATATAAATCACAAGGGGTACATATGTAACTATAATCTTCTTGCTATGCTTTAGCACCAGCTCTTTGAATCTCTCATATTTCAAACATACCACTATACCGCATATAAGATATATGGAATAAAAAATAGGGCTATATCCAACAAACCTCTTTTCTAGGAAAGTGGGTGTACCAAACAAAAATGCAGATACCCCATTGGTCAGAGGACCTAATTCTTTGAGTATTATCCAATAAGCTATAAAGGATAAAGCAAATAGCAGCCTCTGTACAACTGCTTTCTTTTTTAAAATCCAGGATACCACTGCAAGTACAGCGGGAAACCAAATATATAATCTAATGGACATCGCCATGTACCATAGATGATAGGATGCCAAACCAGTCATCAGTATCGGTATGAGCTCCTTAAGCATCTCATATTCTGTAAAAATGATTATGCTTGCAAAGGACCAAAAAAGATAAGGTATTACAATAGTCACCAGTCTCTTTTTGTAGAATTCCATCAAATTAAAATTGTTATAGCAGGTATAGAAAAGAGCAAAGCCTGTTATTGCGATAACATAGGCACCGCAGGTCGCCCTAGCAGATGCAGGAAATACAATACCATTGAATCTGTAAAGCTTGCGTCTGGCCTTTGTGCATAGCCTCCCAGTATATGTTGGTCGACAACCATTAAGAAGCCTATGATGCGCATCACTTCAATCTCTTCAAATCTTCTTTTTATCATTCGTCAATTCCTCTTAAAAATAGATTTAGGTGATTATGGACTTTAATAAATACAGCAGCTATACCTATGCCGTATAGCTGCTGACACTACTTATCTAGTTTTTATATACTCGACCATAGCCTTTGAAGCCGCTTCAATGGTGTTTAGCTTATATGCTCTGTTCTTCTTCGTAACCCCTATAAAATCAAACCTATCTGCTTTCAAATGAGTAAGCAGTCTTTCAACATTGGTTAAGGTTGATGCAACTCCGTTGCCGCTTCCGCCGGCTGCTGCTACAGCTATGAAAGATTTATCCACTAGAGAAGAATCCTTTTTCCATGCCTCGCATCTTCTAAGTCTATCAAAATAAACCCTTGCTGACTCACTTATATCTCCCCAATAAACAGGGCTAGCGAGTACAAAGCCATCCACCCCGGCCATATCCCCGTGCAGGCTTTGAAAATCATCCTCTATTTGACAGTTATGATTGTCCAAGCAAGGCCCCCAGCCACTATTGCATGCATGACAGCTGTTTATATTCAACTTATTCAAATCCACTATCACTGCTTTAGCCCCTGCAGCTTCAATACCTTTTATGGCTGCATTTCCACAGGCAGCAGTTAACCCGTCCTTATTTGGACTGCTGGTTATAACCATTATCTTCATTCCAATACCCCCAATTAATATAATCACTATACTTATATTATGGAGTTAAAGCCTTATAAAGTAAATATAACATTAAGTGTTTTAGTCTTTACTTTGCGATTATACTGCCATAGTAATCCATTTCAAGTATTTTTGCTGAGTATCTTAACTTTTTAGCAACTGTTTTATTTATCTCGTCCACATAGTCAGCGTCAGCCTCCATACCGGCTGTGAGGATTGCTGTATTTGTTAAACTATTGTATTTAGCTGCGTCGGTAATCCAACTATTGTTTGAGAAAATAACCAGTGGCGATGTATCTGAAAAAATATCGCTGCCCATAAGCAAGCGCGAGTCATACTCTAGACCAAACAGGTTTGATATGGTTGGATTTATATCAAGACTTGAGCAAGGCTTTTCAACTACAATAGGCTCCATGCCCTTTTTCCATAGAATAAAAGTACTTTTGTATAATTCAAAGTTTTCTTCTACCTTATGCCCTGCCAATTCGTCTATAGCATCTCTCGACAACCCATAGGGATAGTGGTCCGGGCTAATAGCAATAACTGTCTTATCCGCAATACCTGCCGCTTCAAGCCTATCTATTAAAGCCTTCATAGCAAATTCCAGCTCCATATTGCATGCGATATATGCCTTGGATTCGTCAGAATAAGTAATATTTTCGACCAGGGCTTTATTCTTTTTTGCCATATAGTTTCCATCGAAATTATACATCATATGACCGCTGACAGTCATGTAATATGCATGAAAGGGTTGTTCTCCAATATATTCCCCCGCTGTAACCTCTATCATTTCAAGATCTGATTCCGGCCAGGTATTTTTGATCTTTAATCCATTTCCCACTGCTTTGAAGTCATACCCCATGTTTGGGTGAGAGATATTTCTCTTATAATATGTATATGAGTGATCATGATAAGCCTTTGTTGTATATCCAAGCTTTTTAAACTGGTTTCCCATAACAAAGGGCATGAAATTTCTACTAGATCTATAAAAGCTCCAGATACCTGTCTTTGGTATCAATCCAGTACATGCAACATACTCACCATCTGAAGTACTCACCCCCCAAATTGGATTGTAAAAGTTGTTAAATACAAAGCCTTGTTTTGACATTTTGTACAGAGTGGGCGTAAGCTCAGGACTTATAGCATATGGGGAAAATGCCTCAGCCGTAATAAGTATAAGGTTGTCTCCCTTAAACATTCCCGTATACTTATTTTTATTGGTTGGCTTGATTGCTGAGAAATACTTGTGCATATCAAGCTTCACTTCATTTTTCTCATTAGCAATTAAAGTGTCAAAGTCAATATCCATTGTATTATATGTTTCAGTTGGAATGACCTCTTCCTTTGCCACACTTTCAATATGTATGGTTTCTATAGCTTCTTCCAGAGCATAATCATCTTGCTCAAATCCAAATACAAGTCGTTGAAGATCAAGCCGTGCAGTTGTCAAAAGCCCTAGCTTAACCACAGAAAGCTCCGGAGCAGAGGTTTTATAGTATAAAGAGTACTGTGAGACAGGTTTTTTAGCCGTCAGATGCACACACAATATTGAGACGTCATAAAATACACAACATAAAATTAACAACGAATATAGTACTGGAGGTCTTACCCTTAAAAAAGACAACCTTCTAATTAATATAACCAATAATATCAGGGGAATCAAAATTAAAACTAAGCAAAGTATATTTTTTATGACTGCTGCTATCATAACATCGCTAAACTGTATGGCATCCTCCGCGCCACTGAGGGAATATAACGACAGCGGTGTATGAAATATGCTAAAGTATAGCAGCTGTATACTATATCCTATTGTTATGAGCACAGTAATAACAATAGAAATAATTTTGTTTATATGCTCCTTCAGAATACAAGAAAGCAAAAACAGTACAACTCCAGTATATAAGGCAAAGATCACAGGGAAGATAAAGTCTACACTCATGCTTCTTAGGTTCCATAGCCTGTAAACGAACTCAAGATATATTATTGTAGAAACATAGAAAACCAAAAGCCAATACTTCTTAAGCAATGACAACGCTGCTTTTAACTTTTCTGAGCCTTGAAGCTTTAACATCAATGTATCCCAAATAACCCTTAATTTCATATTTAGTCTCCATCATTCTTTTTGGGAATAACCCTATTTATTATTATTTTGTAAGGTTCTATCTATTTCTTTAAATTCCTCTTCCGCAAATATGTTATTCTATAGCTTATTGGAAGGCAAAGGAAAAACACATGCACCATACAAAATCTATCCCTAAAATCTTTCCTATTTGGCAGGCTTCTTCTAATGTAAAATGGCACTCTTCATCCTTTTCATGATGGCTATGCTTATGGTGCCTGTGTTTACTCATAGTTCAACTCCTAAAAAAGACTATAAAAACTATAATATGCAGCACCCATCACAAATGTTATAATAAGTTTTCAGAATAAAAAGGTCTCTTTCTTAGCTGAAAGAGACCTTTTTGTTTCTTTTCTTAATAACTTTATATGCTGCAAATGAAACGCCACCAAAGAAAACAATTGTTGTAAACTGATACAGTGTTGGACCAGTTGTTATTATTATTGGACGTCCATCAACAACCCAGTCAACATCCGATCGTCTGACTTCATCTGATTTAAGCATAAATTTAACATCTTTATTTAAGCCGTCTAAACCAATGGAGCTAAGAGGTACTCTAAACTCAATCTCCTTAGCATTGTTCTCTGAAGATAAAGTGGTTTCCAATATACTACCTTCAAAGTAGACGTTTACTTCTATTCCGTTATGGCTTTTCTTATTATCGTACGCAGTAACTATTTCAAATTGAGGAGCATATACAGCCTCATCTCCAAAAGGATACTGCGCTGCTTTCTCACCTTTAACAGCATTCAACATAACCACATAAAAACGCCACGGTTCTGATTTATTAGCACTTTGTCTTTCAACCTTCAGGTATAGATATTCATTGTCTGCAAAGTATCCAACATTCAATAAATCTGTCCATGTATCATCGCTATCCTTCTTAGGGTCAGAGACTGAAGGCTTGTCCGCCCAATCCTCAAAGGATCCATCTAGCACTATATCATTTTGCACATCGGCAAAAACCTGAGCATTTGGCATTAGCATTAGAACTATTAACATAAAGATTAAGCCCTTGATTCTCAATTTTTACCTCTCCCCCCAAAAAAACTAACTACATCCTGATTATCATATCCAAGCTTTTTTTTATAGTTTTTATGATATTCATTTTGCTTTGCCCCTTCTTTAGCTGATATTTTAAAACAAATGGAACTTCCCCTATTTTCATGTTCTCTCTACTTAACTTTATCAAAAGCTCCAGCATACAAGCAAAGCTCTGCTCCTTTAGTATGCTTATGCCGTAGCGCTTCGACAATGCCTTAAGAGCACTGACTTTATACAACCTATAGCCACAGGTATAATCTCTAACTTTTGGTATACTGAGCTTCATAGTATAAATAACTCTAGCTCCGAAGGACAAGAACTTTCTAAAAAAAGCCAAGCCCTCAACCTTTGATCCTGGTCTATATCTTGAAGCTATGACACAATCCAATTCCTCTGCCTCAAGCTTTTCTATCATAGAGTGTATATAGAGAGGATGCTGTGTCATATCTCCATCCATTATGCACATATACTTTACGTTATTTTGCTTAATCACATAGTTTATACCTGTATTTAATGCTTCTCCCAAACCTTTGTTAACCTCATGATTTATTACTATAATATTATTATTTTGCTCTGCAATTTTGGTTGCTATTGAAAGTGTGTCATCATTGCTTCCGTCATTTACAATTAGCAGTCTCAGCATATTGTTTTTGCTTAATAATTTTGCCTCTTGCTGTCTCCAAGCTTCTATTAAATCAGTTATATTCTTATCCTCATTATAGCATGGAAGTACTGCAAATAGCGTATTCCTATCCATTATTAATCCAATCCTTTAATCTAAAATATGGTCTCAATCTCACTTTTAACCTATTCCAAACAATTTGTTTTTCTTCTGTTAAAGTTTGAGTATTCCAAGCCGCAAATTTTTGTGCTGAGTTAATTATTCCCGCCAACCTCATAAAGAAAACAACAAATCTATAAATCGGAAGGAGCAGCACAATGTAAAAATGCTTTGCAACATATTTTGATAATCGATTAATATCTTTTAAATAGAGCCTTGACACAAAGAAGTACAATATCGAATTTGCCACATATACGAGATACATAATTACATTTGCACCAACTATTAAGCTCATGGGATAATCCAGAAATATCAAATACATCATAGCAAATATCCATATAAATCTGGGAAATACCAAAGTATGATCCTTAAGCATAGTGAGATTCAAAACATTGCTTAAACCTCTTTGTTTATTTGTTAAATGATTAAAAAGTGAAGAAACCTCCAAGGCGCCTCTTTGCCATCTCTGCCTCTGAATATAAAGCTTATCTAAATTATCTATGGGGTCTACAAAGAAAAAAGCATCCTCACAAAGTGCTATCTTTCCTTTGCTAAAGCCTCTTATCTGTGAGGTCATATGTGTATCCTCTCCGAGAGTTTCGCTATTGTATAGCTGTGTTCTCAAAATAACATCTTTTCTGAAGCAAGAAAATGCTCCCGAAACTGTAAACATGGTATTGCCCCAAGATTGGAATCCTCGACCTACAATAAAGGACTCTGTATATTCAAAAAACTCGCATCTTTGCACAAGCTTCAAAGTACTATCTTTTGTTTTTTCAATCAAACGGTCATCAGTTAGAACGACTCCTGTAACAGCTTGAATCTCTTGATTGCTTTCGAACTTCTCAACTACTCTAAGTATTGCGTTTTTATCCAATACTCCATCTGAATCAATGTTAATAATGTATTTACCCTCAGCCATATAAAGCCCTTTGTTCAAAGCTTTTGACTTACCTTGAGAAGAATCAATCCATCTCATTCTCAAATTAGAATAACGCTCTTGAATGGAACCAAAAATATCATAGGAGCCATCCTCAGGTCCGTTATTGACTAATATAACCATCATATTTTTTATTGGATATGTCTGATTAACAATTGATTCCAGACAGCCTTCCAATGTTTTGTTAGATTTATATACAGGTACTAAAATCGTTACATGTGGTAGAAAATCTAGGGTTGTTTTCTTCCGAACCAAATACGCTCTTATGACAACCAAGCCACTGAATATTCCTATAAAAACATCTATCAGCAAAGGGATTACAAGCCAAATTCCCCAAAACACAAATAGCCTTATTAACTCTCTACTCATTTTAGTTCACCTACATGCTGGTTTTTCAAATGTGTTACAGTGAAAACCAAATAATATAATGCTATCATTAATCCAAAAAATAATATTCTTCCAAGCAGGGTATGAGCAATGTAAAAGTATTCTGCCCCAAAGGTTCTAGACACGAAAACAATCATAAGTATTCTTATAATGTTTGCTATGAATATAAATATATTCCCGACTACTGCATAAAAAAGCTTTATAGCGGGCTTTCCAAAGGGAAAAAACAATAGAAGAGAGGTAAATACAAGCATCTCGATTACACCGGAACACTCATAATCAATAAACATTGATATAATACCGGTCTTCGTTTCAAAGGATATAATAGAGTTTTCCTTAAAAACCGTGAAGTATGCAGTAACATTTGCAATCATTTCAAGGCTTTCTGAAATTAATACACTTATCTGTCTTTCCAAAAAAGGCGTGAAAAAAATCATACTTATTAGAAAAACACCGACACTGCCTAGCAAAAACCTAAAAAAATGCATCTTAGTTTTGCTAAACAATGTTAAACCTATAACCCACAATACTCCTATAGTTATAAATAAAATAATATTGTTCATAGTCACTTCCAGTCTAAATCACCTTTTTTATCTATATTTTTTCTTTTTACTGCAATACTGATTACTATCGTCATACCAACAATCAACAAAATAAAAATCAAAGAAATCACAATTCCTATACCCAAATAAGGATATACAATTTTAACTTCTACCAATTTAGATTTAGTATTAATCAAATTGTTTTGGACAGTATAGCTTCCCTTTTGAACCACAAAGGCATCCAAGGCAGCCACAGGGACAATTGTATCTATATTATCAGTTGTAATTCTTAGTACATTATTTGACAATTCTATCTTAACTGGCTGTATTACTCGCTTTGGAGCTTCATAAGCCCTCATATCAAGTGTATCCTCTAATATCTTAACAGCAGCTTCATCTTTTGTTAAGAACGCAAAATAAGGAATATTCATGCCAACAAAAATCAAATTTTCATTATATTTACTGCCTAAGTATTTTATAATACGATGATTTATAACTTGATAGTTTTCATCACTGTCTATTCCGTTCAAAAATCCAGTTTTCCAGGCACTGTATTCCTGGGGAAAATTCTGAAACACTATCTTTTTATCTTTGTAATAAACCTCTCCATAGCCTTTGTTTATAACAATCTTCTCTACGCTTACTCCTAAAAAGCTCTCATTAAATCCTACAGTATCAATAACAACTCTTATCCCGCTCCTCGACAGCCTCATGAGCAAATTTTCAGCTTTTTGCCTGCTATTATATTTAAAGCCCGATAAAAATATTGTTTTGTAGCCTTTGAGGTCATCATAGCTGTAATTGTCAATATAACTATCCTCTCCCGCTGTCAATTTTGGAAAGATATAAATTGCATTTGCTGCGTAATTTCCTATGGCAATACCATCATAGGTAACCTTTGTTCCAAAACTCCCATTGGTCAAGTATTTATAAGTCACTGTTAATTCATCTTCCCCTTGCTTTTGATAGCCTACTCCTCTGGCGGTATTATCAAATATGGCAAGATTAGATATGAAATTTTTTTTTACTACTAAGGTATCTGCTCCCAGTTCCAAAGCTCTATCAAACATTAAATCATGATATTCCATCTCCAGGGCGGTATTTAGCATAACAATATTCTGCGCAGTTGCTGCACCCTGCCAGGCCCAGCCAAAGACCTGGTTCTTTACTCCCCCCACTTTATTATAAGGAATGTAATAGCTAGGGAAGGAGCCAAACTGCGAGCTGTCCAACACAGCAATACGCTGTGATGATATTCTTGCTGCATTATCCAAGGTTTCAGAAAGTTTCTCTGGAAACTTTGCATTAAAACCTAAGACATAGAAGGATGCTGCTGAATCCATTACCAATAGGAATATTAGGGAGAAAAGAACAACTTTTCTAAGGTTTTTCCAAAGTAAAACCCCTATAATTATCATAGCCAATGCAATTGATGTAAATCGGCTCATCCAAAACAATTGGTTAAGCGGCAGCTTTTCTAATAGGGGTAAAGCAGCTTTTGTAGTGCCGAATAGTATAACTAAGGCTGCCACAAAATGGGCTCTCTGGCCTTTTCCAGAAAATAGAAGTCCGAATACTGCTAGAAAAGCAAATGCCAAACCGAAATAATAAACCTCTATGTTTGAAAATCTTAATATAGGATTAAGTGAAATGCCGATATAATACGTCAAATCCTTCATTACAGAAGCTACTGCACCCTTGTTTAGTGAAATGATTCCACCCTTAAGTGCCGGGATTAACCAAAAGGAGGATGCCATAACGCCCATAAATGCATATAGCAGCATCATAAAATTTCCTTTGTATCTTTTGTTTATACTTATATCCGCAACTGCAAATATAAATAGTGCAACTCCTGTCATAGCCGCAAGCATTGCATGGCTTAGAGTCAATAAAAACATCACAGAAGATAATTGCAAGGAACGACCTATGCTAAAACCCTTCACAGTTTTATAACTGTACAGCATAACAAAGGGAATTAAAGAATTTACAATGACATAAGGGAAATTCCCCTCTGAAAATAGTATTCTAAGATTGTTTGGTACAAAAAACCAAAGTACTGCGAAAACTAATGCAAGGTTTTGTCTCTTCAAATGAATACCCCAACAAAGCCAGCCTAGTCCGCCTATAATAAATACAAATACCACAAATATGCTATAGGTCTTAATAATATCTGCTGTAAACATATTTATTACAGCTAGCACATAATATGGCAAAGGTGCCCAATATCTAAAGGGCTGAATGCCATTGTACCAGCTCTCATGATAATTAAGAAAAAGGTTGCCTTCCTTAATACTGTCATATAAAATATTTCCCTTAAATAAGTGCCCATAGGAATCCGAACCCCATGGGTAAGCACCTGTTCTATTGATATAAGCTGTTACCAGCAATGCAAACAAAGCTAAAATTACAAAGTTTCTGATAAATAGTATAATTTCATGCCTACTTTTTGCATTTTCTTGCAATTTCCTTCCACCTCTAGTCTGCCTCAATGATATAAGTCCTTGTGGGGTTTTCACTTATTTCAAGAGTCTCAAAAAATAAATCTATATTATTTACAATGCTCCTAATGCTTTGATAAAATACCTTCCCAATAACTTCCATGGTAGGATTCTCATTTTTAAATGCTTCTAATTCGTTTAGATACTTGCCCTCATAGATGAAAAAGATCTTTTCCAGTTCATTTTCAAACTTGCTAAAGTTCACAGTATCCGATTGCTTACAACCAAATATGACTGCAATTTCCCAAGTATGAGGATGAATATTTGAGGTTTTGTTATCAAAAGTAACTGAATGTCTCGCATTTAAATAAAATTTAAATTTGTAATGCGTTTTCATATTTATTCTTACCTCCGTTATTAACCCCTAAAAGTGCCTTTCTTAAAAAATATGTTATAAAAAATGGCACCAGCATTGACATCATCTTTGAATTAAAGAATGATAAGTTTAAAACATTATAGCTCGTCCACATAGTTGTATTTGCCAACAATAATCCTATTGCAAAAGTACCTAAATATATTGCAAAGGATTTAGCTTTATTTCCTTTCTTAAATACGAATTTCATCCCTGTAGAATATTGAAACAAGAAGCCTACAGCTATACCAAAATTACAAGCTAGTAAATAATTTATCTTTGTTATATCATATAAATAACTTGAAATTCCCAGGTCAACAATACTTGCCAGACATGAAATTAGGAAATATTTGGCTATATTGAGATTAATAAACCTTTTTAGCATAAAATCAACTCCATTGATAATTATTGTTAGTTAATATTGTTTGTTAATATAATTATACGTTATTCGACAAAATTCGTCAATTTGGGGCTGATTCTATGAATTTTTTAGGTAAGATAAAAGCCATAAATTCATAATTGAATTTATGGCTTTTATTTAATGATATATCATATTTATTTAATAAACAGCAGCAAGCTCACAGCCATGACCATCATCCCTGCTATTAGACCATAAATAGAAAGATGTGCCTCTCCATACTCTCTGGCAGTGGGCAACAGCTCATCAAGGGAAATAAAAATCATAATGCCTGCCACAGCAGCCATCAATACTCCGAATACTACATCGTTGATAAATCTTAGAAGAATTAAATACCCTATCAGAGCTCCTATAGGCTCTGCTAAACCAGATAGGAAAGATAGTTTGAAGGCTTTCTTTTTATCACCTGTTGCATAATAGATTGGTATCGAAACTGCAATACCCTCAGGAATGTTGTGTATAGCTATTGCAATTGCTATGACTATACCTAGTGATGGATTATTGATTGCAGAAGTCATAGTAGCAAGCCCTTCAGGAAAATTGTGAATAGCTATGGCCAGTGCAGTGAATGTTCCCAAACGCATCAGTTTACTACTGTCAACCTTGAATTCTTCATCTTCAATAGCTTCAACCTTCCTCATCTCATGCGGATTCTCAAAACTGGGGACAAGCCTATCAATAATGGCTATAAAAAAATTCCGCCAAAAAATGCACCAACTACAGCCCAAGACCCACCAGTCACCCCTAATGCTTTTACTAAGGAGCGCTTTGCTTCAAAGTATATTTCAACCATGGATACATATATCATGACTCCTGCTGAAAATCCAAGTGCTACGGATAGAAACTTTGTATTGGTTCTTTTTGTAAAAAAGGCAAGCAAGCTACCTATACCCGTTGATAAACCTGCGAATAGTGTTAAAGCAAATGCAAAAATCAGATTGTTAAAGTCCACCTTTTATCACCACCTCCCCTTTCATAAAAAAAACTCCTTAGTATTACTTATATTTCAGTACAATCTATGCTTGAAAATTAGCTTTAGAGCTTGTACTTCATTAAAATTCACAGTGGTTATCCTAGACAACAAATTGAATGCTGTCCCGTATCCTAATTAGATTCAAGTAGGTTAAATATCATATCAAAATGCCCCCTTTAAGCCTGAGTCAACTTAAAGGGGGCATTTTATAATTTACTTTATACTATACCTTTACCCATTTCATTCATTAGTTGCTTAATGCTTTTAGTTGTCTGTGTAAGGGGAGCTAAAGATTTATCATTGTTTACATAATTTATTACATTTGCTATAAATCCTGCCATATCCACTTCTCTAAACCATTCTGCTTCTCTGACTTGCGGGGGGATATGAGTAAGGTTTGTTGAATATACTCTGCTTATCAACCCAGCTTTATAAAAATCCTCAAACTTTTTTATTCCTTCTGTAAACATAGCAAAGGTAGCTGCTACATAAATCTTACCGGCTTTTCGTTTATTAAGTTCCACCACTATATCAAATATGGATTCACCGGAAGCGATCATATCATCTACAACCAAAACATCCATTCCTTCAATATCTCTACCCATATACTCGTGCTGTACAATAGGATTTTTACCTTTGACGATCTCTGAATAATCCCGTCTCTTATAAAATAATCCAATATCCAAGCCTAGTACGCTGGAATAATAAATTGCTCTATCCATGGCGCCAGTATCAGGACTTATGGTAATCATCTTTGATTTATCTATTGAGATACCCGGCTCATTTTTTATAAAGCTTTTTACAATCTCATAGGTAGGATAAATGTTTTGAAAGGACATCAAAGGCACAGCATTTTGAACGTTTGGATCATGAACGTCAAAGGTAAATATATCTCTAACGCCTAAACTTTCAAGCTCTTGAAGAGCCATTGCACAGTCTAGAGATTCTCTACCCTTTCTTCTGTGTTGTCTGCCTGCATACATCAGAGGCATTATGACTGAAACTCTTCTAGCTTTACCACCGATAGCCGATACAACTCTCTTTATATCTTGAAAATGTTCATCAGGACCCATATGGTTCGTAAACCCGAACATTTCGTAAGTGCAGCTGTAATTTCCTACATCACAAAGAATATAAACATCTTTCCCTCTAACAGTTTCCTCAATTCTCACTTTTCCTTCACCATTAGAGAATCTGACTTCTTCAGTAGAAATAAGAAAAGTACTATGATTATTACAAAGATTACCCTCTCTCATCTCCTTAAGCGAACTGTCGATTCTACTTCCTAGGCCCTTGCAGCTCTGCAAAGCTATAATTCCAAGTGGACCATAGGTCATCGTATTTGATGAATTATCTGACACAACAAAACCCCCATTTATTACTTTTTCTTTAGAACTATCTTGATATCCAAAGTATCCTATAATTATTATAGCATATCCACAAGCCTCTTCATTCGAAGTTCAAGCTTAGATAGTTCTTTTTTCTTCAGCCAATTTTTGGGTATAACAATGTGGCTGCACTCTTTTTTGTTTTTTAGATATGAGTATATAATCTGAGCCTGATCCATATCTTGCTTATCAAGACTTGCAGAATCCGACTTTTGAAGGTCTTCTGCATTTTTTAATATCATAGAAATTAAATGCTGCTGCAGATCATCTTTATCCCCAGTAAACATATACTTTTCCTTAAAAATAATACTGCTGCCATATATTAAAAAAGTCTTGTACTCAGAGCCCTCAATTCTTTCTACTGCAACGACAATGCGATTTTCACCAGTAAATCTTATTGTTTTCCCTTTGTTCATCAGATGTTTGAGTGCCCGCACATCATCTCTATATCTGGCAGCTTTATCAAAATCTAAGATATCTGCCGCTGCTTTCATCTTGCTATCTAACTGTTTTACCAAATCAGACTTGCCGCCTTTAAGTATGTTGATTGCATGGTCTATAAGCTTTCTGTACTCTATATCCGATAATTCTGAAGTGCAGGGTGCTGCACAGAATCCTAGCTGATATTTCAAACAGCCTGCATTCTTACTTGACAAGCTTTTACAATGTCTAATCTTAATGTTCTCTTTGATGACGCTTATGCCCCGATCTGCAATGTTCAAGCTGTTATAAGGGCCGAAGTTCAAGCCCTCCCCCTTTTTTTCCAAAGCAATCTCTAAAGTTGGATATTTCTCATCTATATTAATATTTATATAAACGTATTTTTGATGGTTCTTAAGCAAGCTGTTGTACATAGGCTTTATTTTTTTAATCAGGCTGCATTCAAGCAGCAAGGCATCGAACTCCGTATCTGTCAGGATATAATTAAAATCTCTAATTCCTTCTATCATCCTAAGTATTTTAGGTGAGTGCCCTGATGAGCTTCGGAAATACTGGCTGACTCTATTTTTTAGATTTTTAGCTTTGCCTACATAGATGATATTATCATGTGAATCCTTCATTATATAAACTCCAGGATTATCCGGCAATTGTCTGACCTTCTCTTTCAAATCCATCAACCACACCTCACTTTGCTTGTTATATGTTTTGCACTATACATCTTATATGGATTCAAATAGTACAAAACATTTTCCGCTGTTCATATATTGATTTTATCTTATTTAATAAATTATATACAATTCATTTTTGTCACAATTATATAACTGATGAATATACTATAGTATGATGTGCTTGTTATAGTATTTCCCTAAAAAAACCTTAATAGTGAATTAATCAAGAATTGACAGATACGTATAGTATCGGGTCTTTGGACAATGGAAGCTATCCATAGGACAATTCTGAGCAGAATTTGTTCTATGGATTTTTCTATATAAAAATGTTTATTGAAAACATAGACTCTGTAAAGTTAATATGAAAAACTAGCACAATGTTTCATAGGATAGCTCTAA